>Ga0157363_1001779_pt1 | contig 18374 bp, 6 predicted proteins | sample AttsexASBM1_FD_111477 | JGI IMG/M metagenome (GOLD analysis project Ga0157363, IMG submission 111477) | Fungus gardens microbial communities from leaf cutter ant in Ribeirão Preto, State of São Paulo, Brazil - Atta sexdens ASBM1 | ecosystem: Host-associated > Fungi > Mycelium > Unclassified ... | reverse complement strand
TGTGTGTGTGTGTGTGTGTGTGTGTGTGTGTGTGTGTGTGTGTGTATATTATATATATACATAAAATAAAAATAATATATAATATATTTAATTTAATCATATAATGTATTTAATAGATGTATTCTTCAAAATGATTTGATTGTTTTTCTTTTCTCTTTTCAGTTAAAAGACCTAGATACGTTCGTGTCAATACTCTTCTGTTAACAGTGGAAGAAGCAATCTCCTTTTTTCAACAGGATGGATGGCAATTATTACCCAAAAGTACAACATATTCTTCATATCTACAATCCTTATCGCAATTATCAAAGCCGTATTTTATACAAGATCTGCATATATCAGAAATGTTAGCTTTTCCATCCTCAACAATCTTTCATGATCACAGTGGCTATCGCGATGGCAAGCTTATTCTTCAAGATAAGGTATAAATAATAGAATCTTTTCTATCTGTACTGATAATATTTTCTTTGTAACTTGTACGATTATTTTAGTATTATCAAATATTTATTACATAATTAATAGCCTTCTAAAAATGTATATGTGGGGCAGTTTTTATAATTATTTAATATAATTTACATTTACTCAATTTTTACCAAATTTTTTTAGTAGATTAAGTATTATTAATACTAATGTATCTATTACTAATATAACTTATAATTAGCATCATTAAGATTTAATTAAAGATTTGTAAAAAAAAGATACGTTTCATTTTACATTAAAAATCTTATTTCACTTAGGCTAGCAGTTTGCCGGTGCATTTGTTGAATCCTATTAGTGGTTCTACAGTGTTAGACATGTGCGCTGCGCCCGGCATGAAAACTACTCATGTGGCAGCAAAACTGCAAAATAACGGGTACATAATTTGTTTCTCAATCAGGTTTATTATTAGATAATATGTGAAAGAAGAAAATCAAGACATGTATTAATATCTAATATTTATTTTTATTGTAATGTGAGTAATTTAAGTAAACTAATTAAAGTTGAGAAATAGATACTTTAATATAAATTATTATTTTTAAATAGAAAAGTTTATGCCGTGGAGATTGATGCTAAAAGATTTAAAACCTTAATTACTCAATTAGAAAAAACTCATGCCCTCTGTGTGGAGCCTCTTAATCAAGATGTTTTAACTCTCGATCCAAAATTGTATTCATATGTGGAATACATTTTAGTCGATCCAACTTGTTCTGGATCAGGTAAAGATTCACTTTTAATGTAAATTAATAATGTTAAATTTTTTAATTAGTCAAAAAATAGCATAAAGGACAGAATAAGAAAATAGAAAATAATTCTTTTTATGATTCTTTGCATTATTCCTATTCGTGAAACGAGTAATTATTTATTTAATTGTAAATTATCTTCTGTAAAATATACCGTCATAATTTTTATTTGTACTTTGTATTTTATATGTACAATTTACGATATAATCCTACAATTTTCATTAAAGGTATTATCGACAGACCGAAACAGAGCGATATGGATGGAATGCCCGAACCAAAGCGCTTGAAGAATTTACAATCGTTTCAAGTTTACCTTTTGAGATATGCGCTGTTCAATTTTCCAAATGCGAAAAGAATAATCTACAGCACATGTTCTCTACATCCCGAAGAGAATGAGGAAGTAGTAGATGAAGTTCTGGCCAATGTTGGAAACGCTTATCGTTTGCTACCAGTTAGGCAATTGCTCAAAAATAACTGGACAAACTTCAGCTCGAAAAAATACAACTGTGGAGATTTATGTTTGTATTCGAAGCCAAATGATGATTTTTGCAATGGTTTTTTCGTAGCAGTATTTGAGAGAAATTTTGATGTGATTCTGCCAAAATGCAAACTTAAAGGGGGTAATGAATATATGAATCTTATTGAGATTAACTTGAATATTAAGAAAGATGACATGGCGAAAACATTCGCACACCAACAAGAAAAATGTGAAAAGAAGAAAAAGAAGAAAAAGAAGAAGAAAAAGGAAGAGAAGGAAGTAATTTCAATGAATAATGAACAAATGAAGATATCGGCAGATATTGTTGAATTTAAAGTACCTGACATAGATAGCAAAATAAAAGCAAAAAGTAAAAAAGAAGTTGAAAAAATGGATGTTTGTAATGATTCGTTTAATTTTAATTATAAAGCATTGAATGAATCTAAAGATATACAAAAGGAGACATTAGATGTCATGGAAATGAAAAAATCGAGGAAAAAAAGAAAATCGAAGCATGAAAATATACTTCAAGAACTAATTATGACGAAAAAAGAGCAAACTAAGGAAATTGAAATTGAACTGCCAAAGATAAAAAAGAAAAAAGAAAATAAAGAAATCAAGATTGATAAAATTCAGCAAGCGGAAATAGAACAAGCGGAAGAAACTGTAATTGGACCATCAAAGAAGAGGAAAAAAGTAATGAGATTTATTAAATAGAAATAAATATATTGTTAAATAAGACATCATATATTTTTTTGTATTATATCATTATTCGCATTATTCCTTATTCCGTATTTAGTCTGTTTATAAAGTTGCCAATAATAGATGATAATATTATATAGAGATTATTTTTTGCTATGTTAAATTTTCTAAGAACCTAGAGCTGAAATCTGTGCTTCTTTATTTGAATTTTTGTATCTTAATTTTTTTTTCTTTATCTAAACAATGGGTACATTTTTACAAAAGATAACATTTGTTGGTTACTGGGCTATCTTATTATTAATTGTCAATGATCAATATATCATCGCGATTGATAAGTGAAAGAGCGAGTAAATTTTTTTTATCTTTACTGTAAGTATACATTCATTGAATGAGAGAAAATAATAAAGCGAAAGATAGAGAAAAAGAGAGAGAATATAATGAGTTGTATAAAATTCATCCTAAAGAATATTTCTCTAACTAAATATATATATAATTTATATATATATTTACATACACATATATACATATACATGTGTGTGTGTGTGTGTGTGTGTGTGTGTGTGTGTGTGTAATATTTATGATTCCATCGATAAAAATAAAATGCGTTATACTGTCGATTAAATTAATAAGTGTTATCTCATTCAAAAAGAGATTCTTCAGAATCTAGGATCTGCAGATAATTATATACAATCTGAAACTTAACTTGATAAAATGTTTACAATGATATTTTTAAAATATTTTTTTTTCCTTTTAAACGCTTATATATTTTTATTCTTTGAATGTTTTAAAATAAATTAAATCTCATTCTCAATTCAATCTCATTTATTAGTGATTCAAGAATTATAGAAATTTTCTGCAAAGAAGACGAAATATAAGTTTAGTTTTTTGTTCTTTTTTCTATATATATGTTGTATATATGTTAATGTATACACGATGATTTTTAAAATAAAAAAAAGGATCAACTGACATTTGGTCTCGCTGTCATATATTAGGGGAAAAAGGATATTTTTAAAAATTTAATTCCCATAATCTGACAACCCTTATATCATATTACGTCATATAGTATAGGCAAGTATAAAGTAATTCGCGACAAGGTGGCACGGAAGCCTGTTGACCTCCTTGAAGTCAACCGATAAGCATGTCGATTAAGCCGAGGTATAATTACGGTGAAAAAACCTTTTCTGATACACACACATACACAAACACACACACACACACACACACACACACACACACACACACACACACACACACACATACATATATATATATATATATATATAAAATGATATAATTATGCGATAACTATGATTCAGTTTTCTAGCTTATCCCTTTACTGTGCGGTACATTACTTAACTCGCTAGGATCACGTCGCGTGAGTCACGACACGAAATGTCGAGAAATATATTGTCTATTAGCATTATAACTTAAAATATCATATAAGGACTAATCGCGATGCAATATATATGATTACGAGGTGTTAGAAAATTGAAATTATTGCATCACAACTAGCGATGCATCAAAATTGATTTTCTCAAGATCGATTTTCTTATGATTTTTATTTCTTCAGCCACAATTAAGTAATGACTTTCAAAGAAACGAAATCATTTCTCTCAACTATACATATATGTAATATTATTTGGATTTAATACAGAAAGCTTAAAAACGGAGAGTTAAAAATTTTATGAATATTTTTATTTTTAAATCGCAAGCGAATTTAAACTTGTGTGCTATAGTATTCTAATCTTTTTCCCTCTTCTTTCTCTTTCTCTTTAATATAAGAGTAATACAACACAAATAAGCATGGATCTTACATGCAACATTAAAACAATCGGACATCAACAAATTTCTAAATTTTCATAAATTTATTACAATTAAAAAAATTAAAATATTTCGTAAAAATCCAAAAGTATATATGCTTGTAAAAGATGAATCGAATCATGTTGCATCGCTCTATGTATCATACGCGATCGACAAATATTCGCTTTTCGGAACAGTAAAAGCATAATTAGCGGTGATAAAAAAATAATTAATGCTTTTCACACTATTTTGTGATGCGTCTCTTTGAAATTTTGATGTCTATGCAACAAGTTCCGCGTTCACTGACACGGGGCGTCGACGCCGCCCCGACAAAGAGCGACGATGGAGACGGCGTGAAAGGATGTCGACGGAGACCGGCGGCGCCGAGGTTGCGCGACCACTCGACGTCGGGACGCCATCGTCGAAGGACGCATGAATATGTATACTGCCGCCGCGATCTCCGCGATTCAGCCGAATTAACTTCGATAAGGCAATTCGTCCGCAATCCATACTGGCGCGTCGACATGAACGCCACCATTAACGTAATAATGATAATGCCGTGAATTTTACGTCGATCGACAATTGCAGCATAGTGTCAGTGAACTTTGGTGAACTTAGTGTTTTCTTCAATTAACAGATTCTTTCTTACTTTGTTTCCACGGTGCCAGATTGAATCAAGTTAGTACAAAATATTTCTATTATTACATTATTTTTAAATGAAGAATTAAAACAACAAGTTACGGCAAGTAGCTTAATTACATTTTTTTTTATAGTGTACTTATTCATTAATTTTTATTACAAAGTTGTGTGTGTTTAACGATTATAACATAAACGTACGTTTTAAAAATAATCGATTAAGAATAGACTTCAATCTTCTATTTTTGAATCTTGTTTTAATTAAATGATATATAAGAATTGATTTATAATACTAGGCCTGTTAACTTATGATTATAGAATCGATTAATTCTCTCTCATTCGATTCGTAATTAGTCAATTTTTACAGATTACGGCATAAATTAACAGATTATAGCCTATTATAAGCCAACCCTAACTTTCTCTTTCTATAATTAAGTTTTTTCCAAAAAATTTAAATAGTGAAACATGATTTCAATAAATTTAATTTAAATAATATCGAAAAAAGAAAGCTTATTCTCCAAAAAAAAAAGATTCATTTGAATATAATGAGGAAATTAATAAAGAAAATATGAATAAGAGAGGCTTTTAGGCTTCTATTGTAAAATAAAATCAATAATTTTGTTTTATGGAAAGACAAAAAGTTTTTTGTCAGTCTAATTGTTATATTTCTTTTATATAACATTTAAAAAATTAATAAAATATAGTAATATAATATAATATACAAGATTAGGAATATATGTTTTACACAGATGATTTTTTTTTTAAATACTCAAACAGATATTTTTTTACGAAAATTGGTTCAATTTCAATGCTATTGATATTTCGTAGTGTCTTAAGTCTATATTTTCAAAAAGGTTAGCATTATTTTAAAATATTATTACAAGTTTTTTCCTTTTATCGACTTATTAAATCAACTAGTATGATATTATAACGATTTTATGTTGGCGTTCACTATAATCGAGGTATTGTCTTTGTCAGATGAAATTGTTGTTAAATAATCCAGATATTAAACAAGATGAAAAACAAGCATATAAATCATTGCAGAAACTAGCTGATGCTGTTTTGCATTTCGAGAATGGTGTGTCACGCACGCCGAGTCTCATGCATATCAGAGGTCAGCAGAGGATAATTGTTAGAGTTATATTGCGATTTTAGACGTGATGTAAACGCGATCTGAAATTATTAAATCAGATGGATGTAATGTTATATAATTTGCCATATTTCATTTTAATTAAACGCTCGCAAAGTTACAAAACTGCTTAAATAAATTCAAAATTCGGATAAGTAATGTATTGTTACTCGATAAAAGAAACATAGATTTGAAAACTGAGCAAGTATTATAGTAGGTATATTGCCAATCACTTGTAACCGTACATCATGACAGTGACAATCATGAAGAGACGACGTATGAGAATTGACAAAATATATATATCTGTCTAAATTGCTAATGGATAGATCTGCAGTGGGAGTTGCAGTTGCAAAATAAAAACGACCGATCGATCGAGAATCAGGCTATCACGCAACAGTGATCGACTGACCAGCGCTTATATAGCGTTCTCAAAGTGGCCATTCGTGATATTCATATCATGTTTTGATATAACGAACCTTGAAATGTCAAAAAACATTGCACGCTCTACTCGTACTTGCAGATCTAATTTTGCAGACAAATTTGGTGTATATTTTCCAACCGATGTATATTTTCATATTAGCTATATGAAGGCAAACGATATTCTTTCATCTTTTTGTAATAATTTGTATTAACATGAGATTTATTCGCATTCAATTATATTCTTTTGCCAACTTAGAATCAGCTCTTAACATCAGATTTATAATTTTTTCCGATACTGTAGATACTGTAGAATATTAGAGACTCAGTGATTGCTATATTTAATTATGAATAAATAAAATTGTATATCTGATGAGAGAGAAGTTCTCTTTAGTTTATTCTAATTATCTATTAAGTCTTTTTTTTTAAGTAAAAATCTTATTTATTACACACATTTTAATATTTTGTTTTGTTAAATTTTAATTTTTAATCGCAATTCTCTTATAATTTTTAATTTTTACTTTGTAATAAACTTGTCATCGCCTTATAGACACGTGTATGATTCATTAAGTGAATAAGCAAACTTTCCTCATCCCCTTGTCGGGGTCTGAATCTTTTTGTAATCACAAAAGAACAGGCCGATCAAGGACACGCGAAAGTGGCGGCGGCCTCACTTTGCGGATGATCGAGACTGAAAATCAGTCGGACTCGCGTGTCAGCAGACTGGGCCAGCAAAACGAGGATCTCCTCGTAGCTGGCAACGGTAACAAGGTTGACGGTAACAGTGGTGATCATCGTGAGGCTAGTGACCAAGCAGCAGCTGCTGCAACCACCGCAACGACGGTGGAGGACGCAGGTGAGAATGTGTGTGTGTGTGTGTGTGTGTGTGTGTGTGTGTGTGTGTGTGAGAGAAAGAGATCTAGATTAACTCTCAAATTTAAATTATCTTAAATTATATGTACGTGATTGAGAATTAATCCTCAACGTTTACATTATATTAACTGACATATATACTTAAACTCGATGATCTTAATTTTTCTGAATCAAACAGCAAGCTTTTATTTTAAACTTTTTCTTCAGTTGTTTTCATTTTTATTCTACAAATACATATGCAAAATATTAACATCATGTAAACTGTACATAATTCTATGAGTCATTTTCATTCTACGCAAACATGGCCAAATGACAAAAATATAATAATTAAGAGTGCAAAAAAAGAGAAATTTAATTTACAAAAATACGGATGACTAAGAATAAATTAAATTTAAATTAAGATAATCGCGATACGAAATTTGGCTCAGCCGATTAAAAAAAATTCCGACTTTTCCATCCAGGTGCGATGAGAAAAGAGGAACAAGACACGCCACGGATTCACGAGAATTCGCTAAAGGGCGGCGTCGCTGCGAGCGTTGCGACGCCCACAACGGCATCGATGATGCCGGTGGAGGACGACGACGAGGATGAGGAAGAGGCAGAGGAGGAAGACGAAGAAGAAGACGCCGAGGAGGAAGAGGAGGATGGAGTAGAGGAGGGTGGAATCGCAGTGGAGGGTGGAATGACGACGCAAGAAGAGGTCGGGGGTGTGTTGGCCGGTGGTGAAGGTGGGGGTGGTAGCGGCATGGCCGGCTACTGGAGGCAGAGCAGACCCTCCAGTCCCCGCATGCCGCCTCCGGAGCAGTCGGAGCAGCCGAGCCGACCCAAGAGCCGGCACGAGCTACAAGCCGCGAGATATAATAACCTCGGCTATTGGCGAGCAAGAAGAGTCACCTTTTACAAAAATGGCGATCCTTACTTTCCGGGAGTGGAATTCAGGTAAACATCGTTTCATTCAATATTCTAGCCAAATTGAGAAGCTTAAAAAGATGTTAATGGAAATACTTTGGTTTATTATTATACGCCATGATATTTATTATGCATATCATTTGAAACAGTTAAGGTAGAAATATATATTTCTTTTCCTAATCTCTCTGTCATAGAAAGTATAACGAAATATATATATATATATATAGAATAAAAATTATATACATATGTATATGTATTAGGTGTAGTAAAAAGAAATCCATTATTTTTGCATGAAATATATAATTTTTATTCTTCCATTATTCGTATACATTTCTTTTTTGTAGCTTAAAAATTATCATATTTAATAATCATATTCAATAATTATTTAGGTAATTATTTTAATGTTAAATTTTATGCAGAAATAAAATTAATTACACACACACACACACACACACACACACACACACACACACACACACACATGCGTGCGCGCACACAAAATATTAATTTAGTAATTTGTAAACAATAATGCTTGCGTAACATGCAAGAACGGAACTTTATAAAATATTCTTAAACATTATTTATTTTTAATAAAGCATATGTACTTCAAAAATATTACTAATAATATATCAATTGTATATCTATATAATTGTGACATTAATAATGTTGTAATTATATACCGAAAATATTAAAAATTATTTTGAGAAATCAAATTTCTTTTTTAAAGCTTTTTGGAAAAATGGCGAAAAATATATAGAAAAATTTTGAAAAATGTTTGTAAAAAAAGAAATACACGATGCCATTTCTAATCAGTATGTTTATTTAATTAACTAACATCTAAACTAATATTTTAATTGGAGGGTTATAAAAATTATTATTGTGAATTATGATTGAAAAATATTATTGACATAATTGCATTGTCATGAAAGTATTTTTAAAAAGATAATTAAGACATTAACTTAAATGTGAGAGCTCAAACATATTCAAATTATGATCTGAATTAATAAATCAAAACATACCTTTATGTTTGATACATTAGCTTTGTTGGCATTGATTAAAGTTTTCATTCTTATTACTCTTTTATCTTGCAGTAATAATTAATAGTTTTAACAATAAGAGAGAATTCATTCAAAATTGATCAAAAGATTTTTAAAAGAATAGATTTTCGAATTTGCTTTATATGTATAATATTACTTTAGTAAATGTTGACTATTTTTAGATTCAAACCTGGCCGTGACATTGGTTCTTTGGAGGCTCTATTGGATAGATTATCCCTTCGGATGGACTTGCCAAGAGGAGCGCGCCACATTTTCTCGATGGACGGTGACCGGAAGATCAATCTTGACGAACTCGAGGATGGTGCCTCTTACGTAGTGTCCAGTTATAAGACCTTCAAGGTAAGAAAAATCTTCGATATATCATATGAATTCGATTATTGCAGAGAAAATAAATTAAAAAAAAATGTTTTGTCCAATTCATATGTATATCATATTTTAAAGATAAAATTGAATCAACGAAATCTAAGATTAATTTATAATAGTTTGATTTAAATATATGAATATATTTATCTGAAAATTATTAATTTTATTTTTCATAACTAATATAAGTATAAATTAAAGAAAAAAAAAATGCAATTGAAAAATACAATAGTCTATGTTATCTTGATAATAAAGTACAAGAACGTGATTTCGTAGATAGCGAAAGTGTGTGTTAATCACGCTCGATTAAAGCGCTAGTTGGTAACAAGTAACAACCTCGATACTCGTGAACTTGACTGACGTTGTAAACACATCTTCTTCAAAGCACGATCGACTTCATCGTGCTACAAGTGTGAACATACTGCATTTTTTTTTCTTCGATTGTCCACAACGTATGAAAAATGATGGCAAATATAAAAATTTTCATGGCCACATAAAAATATGTTTAGATTTTGTAGCTTTTAAATCTTTATGATTTTATATTTTGTATAGTTATGAAAAAATATTAACAATGTTATAGTAATATAATATTAATAAAAATTAATCAATAATAATAATAATAATAATAATAATAATAATAATAATAATAATAATAATAATAATAATAATAATAATACTCATATATTAGAAGAAAACAAAAAACGGAATACAAAAAAGATATATCAAACACTTTTTTTCTATAATACCTATATGTAAAGCGAGTATCATTATTAGGGAATATTATTAGGGGATATTATTAGAAAATATACAATAAAGCTTGAAGGAAGAAAAGCAAAACATTGAATCTTCCTTTGTTTTTAATTCTTATGCGGGTTACTGATACGATTAACCGATTACATTAGTCTACGAATTTTCATTTTTGAATCACTGTCTGAAAAAACTTCGTCGGTTCCCCTTGTTTTTTGATGCTGAACATGAATTGATTTTCCAAATTTCTAATTCCGATATCTCAAAATTAAAAAATCATCCCCAAATGAAACAAAATGCATTTTAAAGCTAAAAATTAATATTTTTGTGCAGTATTAACAAAAAACTGAAAAAAAATTTGCTGCCAATGCTAAAATATCATGAAAACTCTCACAATTATTGTTTTTTATTCTTTGACGCCAATTTTCTCGCAATTGTAACGTCATAATGGATTTGAAAAACGGATTCATGTTCAACAAGCAAAAATATGTTAAAACTAGCTAACATCGTTAAAATAATTTTTTTGGTAGGCTAATATTATCAATAATGTTATTATCAATAATGTTATACTGTTCGCTATCGTATCGTAAAGTTATTTATATAAATTAATATTTCTAAATAATCATTAGAACATATATATTTATAAATACACATGTATAAGCACGCATTTTATACAAAAGCTACAAAAACTAAAAAAGAGTAAAAAATACAATTATTAATATTGCAGAGTTTAGTATAAATGTATCAGAACATAGAATTTTTAAATAACTTTCAAAGAGATGCGATATGGCAACGATTTATAAGAATGCTTAAATTGTAATACCGATGATGACGACAATGACGATGAAGGGGACGTGTGTATCTGGCCCAGATCAGCTTCCTAAAGCAGGCCACACGCAACGCAAAGTTGTATTAATTGCGCAAGAAGAGGAAGCTCTTTTTCTATCCTTTTTTAGTATCGAAACATAGATTTTAATATCTTATGAATTGTCTTGTTTCCAAATTTTACAGTATTTATTTATATAATTTATTTATTTATATAATTTATGTATAATTTTTATATTATAATATAATTTTATAGGAAAAAATTCGCTCAAAAAAGTTTCTCATCATCTGATTGCTTGGTTTATTGATGCAATGGATGAGAAGCAATTTATTTTGTCTTACGTCATTGGGCATTATGGTTCACACCCTTCCTTTAGTTCAGAGGTGTGACCAATTTAACTCGCTATGTACGATGCACCTTAATGCAATTACGATCCACTTTGATCGGCAGCCATATGCAGAATTATTCTTTAATTCGATAAAGTGACTGAAGCTTATAATGCATGATTCTTGCATTAAACAACTGGGCTTTACATGTCGATTGGCCTTAATTAATCAGATCAGTATTCTCAAATATGTAACCCATTTTACAATTTGATTAATTAAAGAGAAAAAGAAAAGAGAAAGGAGAGACAATTTGAATATTCAAGATAATCATTTAAGATAAAATATTATTTTTCCATACTAATTTTCTAAATTTAAAAAAAATGAAGCGTGAAGTCGCATTTTAATAATTATAATACAAAATTGGACCGACGAGAATTTACTATAAGTGTGATAAAGAAACAAAGGAACATGAAAGTAATTTTAAAGTGTCAGTTTATATCGAATGGTGATATGAGTTTGCGCAGAATAGTTACATGTACTTCTTCTCAGAGCTTTTCCTCCTTTTTCTCCTTAATCTCAAATTTCTGTCATTATTTTTCTACTACTGCAATTTATAAAATGGATCTTAGTTAAACAGAATGATTCTTTTAGAACATCTTTTTCATAATATTTTTTTTTTCTTCTCGTCATATATGCAAAATATCTTAGATATATATATATAAGCCACCCTAGATTTTACATTGGATACGGTCCATTTGACGCTACAAACGCTTCGAAGTAGATTGACTATTCTAAAGAAAGTAACTTTACTTTCACTAATTGGCTAATCAAAAAATATTTCAAAACATTTTTAGCAAAGGATCGTAATCAGTAAATATTGCACTTCCTCTTCTGCCGACTTTTTAGTCTAATTTAAAGTTAACTTTTAAATTAAAGTTAACTTGTTTTTATCAGAAAGAAAGTTGAACAGAAACTTTTTTGTTTTATTCTTTTACTTTACTTTAAATTTTACTTTAAATTTTTAATGTCAGACTGTATATGTCACTAATTAAATAATAATATGTCCTATAAAGTTTTGTCAGAGATTACTTGAAACTGAATAATTTATTAATAAATAATTATCTATAATTTATTATAGATAAATTAATATTTATTAGTATTATTTTATTAGTATTATTTATTATATTTATTAATATTAATATTTATTAGTGACTAATTAACTATAATTATCAGTAACTAATAAGCTTAAAATTTGATTCAATAAAAATCAAATTTTATTTACAAATAATTATTAAAAGAAATTATTAAAAGACACCGCGATATACAAAATGAAGTTCCTTCAGAGTCCTTCCTAATATGTTGCAAGAAATAATATCGGTCTGTTTTGCATTTCCATCATTTCTGACACTCTAACATGTAACATTATACACGTTCTTACAGTACCGCGATAAAGATTCGTGCCATTAATTAGATTTTTATTATATGTTCGTTCACCTTCGTTCTCTTTTCTTAACACAAATTGCGTGTTTGTTCCCCGCGTTGCTTGCCACGCTATTGGTGACCTAATTACATATTACCAACAAGAAATTATTATTGCGTCGTGTATGCCATATGCACAATTCTTGAAACGTAAAGTATGTACACAACTCTGTAACTGTATAAATAGTAGGATTTTTTCCAAGTACACCACATACACCAAAAGCTTGTATTCATACAGATTACACAAATTCATAATTTTCAATATTTTCTTAATAATTAGGTAGAAAATTATTAATAAAATAGAAATAATGATTTTATTTTTTCAAATTATAAATTTTCCTTGATTCTTCAATGTTTTCATAATAGCGACCAATTCGATTTTCTTAGTCAGAACAACCAAGAACGCATGAATCACGGAGTAGTAAGTGGGAGGTAAGAAGGGAGGGGCAATTCTTACTTCCGTTAAGAAGGCTGTTGTAGAGGGTGGCAAGAGAATGGGGGAGAGACCGTATCTCATTGACCGTTGGTCAACCGGCCTCTTGGGATCAATAAACACCAAGTTCTCTTTGCTTGGCTTACCTCCGAGAACGTTGCTTTTAAAGATTCAAAATAATCTTAAAGTTGAGGTCATTGCTCCAGAAAAATTTTGTTTTGTCGCGCGATTGTTCTCTTGTCTTTTACTTTTCTTTTTTCTCGAGGATTTTATTTTTGCATTAAAATTTGTTTAAATTTACTTTTATTGCGATTATATGTAAATATTATACATAATTTTCTACGGCTGTAGCCATTTATTCGTGCGCTAACCGAACGACAGTCCCAGCGTTGATATCACCATAATCGATTGTTTGCTGTGTTCATGTCACCAAGACAGCACGGGAATCAAAGAAATGTGATAAGTGCCTATAATATGTAATGTATAAATGTTTCCATTAATGTTCATTAGATATATTTTTCTTTCTAGCTAGACTTCTTATCCTTCACAATCGCTACTTTATCGAGCGACGGCTGACGAGTACCCTTACTCTAGCTGTTATTTTCTTCAGCGAATTATTTTTCTGTAATCGCTATTGCACATTTTGAATCACGAGACCTTGCTTTCATCACGCAACAATATGAACTAGTTCTTCATTTTTTCATATTGCAAGGATACTTCATTTTAAGTCCAAACAAGTGGAAAGGAAGATGTAGAAGAAACATTGTTGATGAAACCATAGTGTAAATTTTGCTCTAAAAACAATTGTATATGATTTATCAATATCAATTGAGACGAATTGTCAATTAATGTATTGCATTCTCAGTTAAAAATCTTTTTTTCCAATTATGAATGAATGATAAAATGAAAAATTAATAATTATATAATATAATAAATAAATTATATAATATAATATAATAAATAAAGAAAAATAATATGAAACTTTTTAAAAATATGTAATAAAGAATTAATTTTTACGTGAATGTACATATTTGTGGTAAATTATGCTATCACAAAAATTAAGATATAGTAATGCTTTATTGTGAAGAAATAATTAAAGATATATAATAAATTTTGAATTTGTTTTTTAAAAGCTTTTAATATAAATATATTTATTTTATTAGATATGTCTTTTTCATGAAAACTACGCAACTCATAAAACGATTTGTTCTATTCTTATTTGTTTTTCTACGAACAATTTTTTGGTGAGTTTGTTGACATGATTTATTAAACAGTTTCGTATAACTATCTCATTATATATCTTTGTCATTATTATTTCATTTTCTAAATTTATTTTCGATTTGTCGAAAAATGTAAGAAATTCTTGAACATTGAGTTTGGCATTAGGAGGCTTATCAAAAAGATTATTGTCGTGACTTATCAACTGCGCTATTTTTTCTAATCTTTTTTTGGAATTATAATTATAATAACCCAGACAACATTACACGCGATTGTCGCAATTATATTATAATTTTATACGTATTATATATATATATATATACATATATACATATATATATATATATATATACATATATGTATATATGACGGAAATATTTTAATTGCGAAAAATTAATACAATACCTTATTAATTTAGAAAGAAATTAAGTATAATATGATATGATGAAATTATATACAACCAGAAAACGTGTATATGTGTGTGTTGTGAGTAAAGATGAAATACTAATGACCTGGGCTAAGAGTTAAAGTATTATATCAATATAGGATAACTTAACGGAAGGGTTGGTCTGCGTGAGAATGAAGTGGCGAGCTGACCTTCATTCTATATATATGAATACGTTCCAACTATTATAATCTTTATAACCTTGTATTGAGAATATTATACTATATAATATAAAATGTAATATTATAAATGTAATATTATACTAATCAACTGACAATTATCTTTCTATGATAATTATTTACAATAATTTGTATTGGGTTGTCCGGAAAGTTCGTGCCGACTAACCTATATAATTTAATAAATGTATAATAAAATTTAAATTTTCTCTGCGTTTCAATTTTCCATCAACATCGACACGAACTTTCCGGACAACCCAATATTAATTTAAATTAATGTATAGATAAAAGATAAAATATGATGATTAAATGTCATAAGAGTTAGACACTAGGTATTCGTATGCATATATAAAATTCATTACATATATATATATATATATATATATATATATATATATATTGAAAAACAATAGACATTTTAATCCGCATAATTTTGATTCGAAAATTCGAATTTTTAAACTCGCAAAATTCGAATTTTTAAACTCGAATTTTTAAAAGCTTGTCAAAGATCGATCTATCTACATCTCAATAATATAGCATCGAATTCTTTGTAGACATAAGTAATGGTCGACCATTCCATAATTCAATTAAGATTGCATTTTATTGTATATAAATTTGACGAGATTCCACTATTGTTCCAGCGTACGTGCACAGGGATCCATATACATATGTACTGTAGATAATTATTCAATTTCATTTATATTAATCGATAATATTCCAAATATACTTAAGAAAGAGGGAACGTTATATTCTTTACTGCATATTATAATTTTTAATATTAAAAGAATTACGATATAAAAAGTGTCTCATATAAATGACTGATCTTTCGTTAGTAGGATAGTACGCGTGTTTTGAAGTCATAATTCAGCTTATTGGATTATTAGTCTCGTTAGCTCTTTTTTGTTCTCGAGATCTACTTTTAATATTAGTCTTATGTAGCTAATCAAGTTAAGTGCTTTAATATATAGGCTGAATTTCCTGAGAAATTAAGTTTTTTTTCATGAGAGATTTATCAGGAAGGTGTGGGCGTTCTTAATTTCCGCGGATGCTTTTATCGCCTTTTATCGAAACAAGCATTAAGCCCAATAGAACTTCTATCATCCGAACTAACAAGAGGCAAAACGATTCCTATCGTTTGTTAAGATTAGTCGAAACACATGTGATTACTATCAGTTATCTCCCCGATATATTGAACTTATTGAACATATAAAATGATAAATTTTAATAGTTTTAGTTTGTAAAAATTGTATGTACGCGCACACTCTCACAATTGTATATATTATATATGCATGCTAATTTAATTCTGATACTGGAAATTAAGGGAATTGTAACTTTCTTTTATTCATCATTTTTAATGAACATACTGAGTGTGTCTTGCTATTGCTTGCATCAATTGAATAACATTATGCAATTCTTATTTACTTATAATGTACAATCAAGTGCGTTCTTTAAAACACATTGAATATTCCATTGTCAAACATTTTTAATTAAATTTTTACAAATATTTTTTTTAATTAACTCAATATAATTTCTCTTCTTTTTTTTTATTTTTATTGTATTGAATAAAAAAAATGGCATAATAAAGATTATAAACAATCTTAGCTTAAATTATATATATATATATATATATGTATATGTATTTTATATATATATATATGTATAATAAAATCGTAAATTTGAGTTAAAATTGTTCATAATTTTTATTGTGTCATTTTGATAAAAATTAAGGAAAAGAAGGGAAATGATTTAATTGGTTTAAAATATATTTGCAAAGATGTAGTTAAAAAATTTTGACAATACGGAACATTCAGTGATTTAAGACTACTTCGCATATTACAAATATTACAATCGAATATGAATTGCACAATGTTATTCAATTGCTGTAAACGATAGCAAGGCACGCTCAATATGTTCATTAAAAGTGATGAATAACCGTAAAAAGGGTGTTGCATTCCCTTAATTTCTAGTATCAGCATACTGAATTGAATTAATATTGCTACGCGGAGGATTAAGAAGAGGGGTAGAAGAGGAGGTGAAGGGTTCGGGGATGGTCGTCCTTGAGCGACGGCAGCCCTTCATAAGGTATGGTAACGTAAGGTAGAGAAGTAGGGGATGTTGCAGCACCCTAGTTCTTCAATACAACTATCCCACCTCTTACTTGCCCCAGTAGTCGTCCATTGAACACAGTCGCGGTTGTACCAACGTGTTCCGTCCGTATTCGAAAGAGAGATAGCAAATGTGTCACGCAATTCAAGATTGACGAAAAGATAATTGTAACAGACTTTCACGCCAAATCTTATTAAAACTGTTACTGTCGATTGGTGAATTTGATGTTAAAATTGATGTGATTCTCTCTTTTCAATAGATTGTAATAAAGAATCGCGATCGTTCATTATTTTTTTTACAGCTTCTCCAATTTCTTCCAATATTCTCGATTCTCGATGAGGAAACGTCATTATTCGTTTTTTATAACTATGAAAGAATGTTAAGAATTGAGATTGAGTGTATTATGATTAAAAATTGAGAATTTTCAAGAACGTAATATGAGCAGTGATGAAAGTTTTTTGAATCATTTAAAGTTGCGATTGTAATCAATCTTCCACTCGTTCGATCTCTTCGTCTGCCTATAAAACATTTTTAACGTATTTGTTCAGTGTCTCTTTGTTCAGTTCCTTCCATAACAGGAATTTATTTTTTATGCTTGTGAAGTTATCGTTAACATTAAAATAGATTTAATTGAAGATATTCTTTAAAGATATAAAATAAATTATGAAATCCTAATTTTATGAATTATGTGAATTTGTATATGCGTTCGATATTGAATGTAGCAAAAGTGAAGTGAATCTTCAAAGGTTGCAAGAAGTCAATTGAGATCCACAATTGAGTCTGCAAGTTTGTCTTCGTCCCAATCGGACGATTCGGAGTCGAATTTTGCTAGACAAGAAATAGAGGACTACTGCAGTGATTCGGAGACTGAATATTACAGTCGAGATTTAAATTGCTGGTCAGATAGTTTTGTCGTGTTAATGAGCGATTCCTTTGAAGTGATATCGCTGCCGGCCGACATGATGCAGGTTCTTTGAATGTTTATGCGACATTTATTGGATTTACTAAATCCATATTTCAAAAGTATTTCAAAAGAAAC
>Ga0157363_1001778_pt1 | contig 18378 bp, 9 predicted proteins | sample AttsexASBM1_FD_111477 | JGI IMG/M metagenome (GOLD analysis project Ga0157363, IMG submission 111477) | Fungus gardens microbial communities from leaf cutter ant in Ribeirão Preto, State of São Paulo, Brazil - Atta sexdens ASBM1 | ecosystem: Host-associated > Fungi > Mycelium > Unclassified ... | reverse complement strand
TTAGAAGGCCAAATGTTAACGCTTTAAAACCACAAAAAGGCGGGAAGATATATAAAATTTAAATTGTTATTTCGGTTGTATCAAATCTAAAGCTCAGAACTTTTTTGTACACCTAATTGTTATCAAATACCATCTTGATCAAAAAGTTCCCGGAATTACCATCAGGTGATACTCTGAGTCAGCTGATTTGAGTTCTGTTTTTTTGGTTAGATTGCCACATCTATGACATTCCCACCAAATTTTATCACCATAGCTTGACATTTGTAAAAGTTACGCCGTCTTGAGTACATCTGCACGTATTTTCGATTTTTTATAGTTTTAAAAATGGAGTTGAATTTGCAACAAGTTTGTATTAAATTTTGCGTTAAAAATGGATTCAATGGTGTGAAAATCTTGGAAATGTTGGGAAACTGTTTCGGCAGTGATACTCTAAAGAAAACAGCCGTTTATGAGTGGCATGAACGCTTCAAAAGTGGTCGTGAGTCCGTCGAGGATGACGAACGCAGTGGCAGGCCATCGACATCAAAAACCGACGAAAATATCAATAAAGTGAGAGAAATGTTGATCAATAACCGCAAATTAACTATTAGAGAGCTGGCAGAGAACTTAAATATTGATTATGGATCCATTCAGGACATTGTAGTTAATGTTTTGGGTTTGCGTAATAATAATTAGTTTTGATTTAATTAAAAAAATAACAATTATGTAGGAAAGAAAATATTTTAATGATAATTTGTTGGAAGGTACAGTCGCAGCATATTTCTTATAATACGACACTCCTGAGATACACGTCCGCGCGATTCGGAAATCGCGGACGAACTCGACCGTCGAGCGGTAGTGGAGGAAAAGTAGGCGAGGCTTCAGAAATGGACCTGAAATACGTAACTAATTCTGAGCACTAGAATAATAATACAAAGCAGAGCCATCCAAACTCTCATATAAATTTTTTTATTACAAAATTAGTTTTCACGTCCTTTGAGATGTGCCCCCAAAAAAATAGGAAACTAATTATCATTATAGCATACTGATGACAAATTAGAGATCCTGTAAGAGATTGACCATTTAGCTCCTGCTGATTGATGTACATGACTTCTGCTCTACTAATGGCGGCGCCAATAAAAAACGCTGTTTAGACGAGCACGAATGGGTGTAAAAGAGAATATTAAAAAGAAACTAATTTTTGCCTAAAGAAATAATAAGCAAAAGAGGAACATTTTTTGACTTCTTGAATATGATAATGTTAATAAAAAATTTGAGGCCTGATAGGGAACACTATGAAAATTAAATGTCATGTATTTACATCGTAAATGTGATGTATTTACATAAATATATAAAATTAAGGACCATACCGTAAATTCAAATAGACTGAACGTACAATGTAATCTTTACTCAATAGAAATATAATTAGACAGTCTTACTAGTTACATAGTTACATAGTATGTATGTATGTACAGTCAGAAGCAATGAAATTGCTTTTTTATGAGTTTAAGAATACGCGATCAAGTTCAGGGATGCGATCCCTCTCACATGCAACGAATGAATATGATCGAATAAAGTTTGTCAAATGTTTATACAATGTGCAGCATAAATTTAAATGTTACATGTCGCGCGAAATTCATGAAATATGATGTTAGTAGAGCACTTATAAGCAATATAATATTATAATTTTAATAATTTAATAATTAATTAATAATTAATATAATAATTATAATTATTATATTAAGTGTAGTAAAAAGAAATCCATTATTTTTTCATTCAATTTCATGCAAAAATAATGGATTTCTTTTTACTACACATAATATATAATTAATTAATAACGAAATTAATAAAATGTTAAATAAAAACAATAAAATATTAAATTAATAAAATTAATTAATATCATTTATAATTATAATGTTATTAATTATTAATTATAATGTTATTATATTTATAATTAATAATCCGTAATTTTAATTTTAATAATTTTTTAAATAATAATTTTAATAATATTTTTAGTTATTCATATATAATTTTTCTTTTATCATATGGTATATTATCCATTATTTTATATCATCAACTGAAATTGATGGTGGAACGCTTGTGATTAATTCTGCTCTCGTTCCGCGTTAAGGTCTCAGTACAATAATGGTGGTAACTGAGTTGCGAATCGTGAGTAACCGTATGTCAACGCAAAATGTTTTCGTATCTGTATGCCATATCGATTACATTATGCGTCGATCTCTTGTAATAGTAATATATCTACGTCAGCGGTTTGGTAAAATTACCTTTGGTAAAATTACAAATCGTTAACGGTAAGTATAATTACATATAACATATATAACTTTTCAAATATTTTTAATACTTTAGATATAAATTGTCAATGCATGTGTAACGAAGTAATGTGTAATAAATTTCGAAATGATTAAAAAGCTTTGGCCGATTTTAGACAGAATTTCTGGTTTGCCATTTGCACCATTTGTCATTGGTATTTATCATGGCTACCAGAAAGCTTGCTTAGCCGAATTTCTTCAACCATTTGTGGATGAATATCTAAATTTAAAAAACAATGGATTCTCTATTAACAAACAGGCCCTGCAAATCAATATTTTATCTATGATGCTTCTGCTCGAACATATGTTACTTGCACAAAATCGCATAATGGATACTTTGCCTGTGGAAAATACACTGTCAGAGAAAAGAATAAACAAGACTTTTTTAGATACCACTGTCCACTTTGGACACTTTGAATATTGATTTCATTAATTAAGGTCGCAACAAATCAAGTATTTCTTCGCTATTTGAATTGATTTCAGTTCCAATGATAAGTCATTTTCTTATAGACTACATGCATAATTTCTGTCTTAGTATAAATAAGCAATTTCTAAAGTTGTGGATAAATAAGTCGAAAACTTCTGAAGTAACCGAAGTCATCTTAATATTTTGTCAGATGCACTGACAAATGTGTCAAAATGTTCCAACAGAGTTTGTTCGAAAATCTTTTTACTTGGATGATTATCACAGATGGAAAGCGACTCAACATCGCACTTTTCTTCTTTATTTAAAACCTCTGGTTCTTAGACATATATTGCCGGATGAAAAATATATACATTTTAATGCTCTGAATTGTGCAATGAGAATTTTATATAGCGTTGACGATTGTGACAGGAACAACGAATATGCACATGATCTTCTGGTATATTTCGTTCAAAACGCATTCTGTATAGGCCACAGAATGTTACCTACAACATGCATAAGCTGTTGATGCAAAAAGATTAGAATCTCTAGATTCTTTTAGTACTTTCCCGTTTGAGAATTATCTTTTTATTCTAAAAAAAACTTCTTAAAAAGTTTGATAAACCATTGCAACAGATCTGTAACAGATTACACGAACAATCCTCATTGTTTCGTGCTAAAAATAAATGATTTTATGATCAGTATCTTCAGCTGCAGAAAAAGATCAATTAAAACTTACCATTGGATTGTTGTAACGCACAATCAAATAAAAGTTTCTGAAATTTTAACGATTATTGGTCAAAAATTTACGAATATTTCAACGTTACCTAATTATCCCTGCGATTCAGGAAATTTAGGAATATACGTTGTTACAGGCTTATCGGCCTTGCAAATGTGGCCAATTTCTTTAATTAAAAATAAAGCATTTCAAATGGATTTTGGAAATGACCATACCTTTCCTATTTCCTTTATTACATAACGAATTTTAATCTCAATTAAAATGAAAAGTAAAATATACATATAATACATTGTACATATGTTGTTAAAATATAATAGTTTTGAAAATTTATTAATAGCTTGATTTTTGAACATAATAACTGCTATTTTTATATAAATCATTATTTCATATAAATAAAGAATGAATGTATTGATACTGTTCTGTGAAATTGTTATTTATGAAGGTATTGTTATTGGCAACGACTGATGCTCCGTAGTCCCCGATTTATGGATTTTTGCAAGTGAATCGATGATTTGGCCACCGAAAGGTATCAGTGCCACTATAGCACTATCAAAGAAAATGCAACCACGCGATACATGGACTTTAACTCCATACAAGCTCATTGGTTCAATTGGTGAGTTTTACTTAATATCCTTAATATCCTTGATGAAAATTTTTCTCAGAATTTTTCATATAATTTCTATACAATTTTTCAGAATTTCTGTATAATTTTATAACTTTCTCATATTTTTTTATACAAATTGGAACATTTCTCAGAAAATCTTTTCTCAGAATTTTCTATATATATGACTATATATGTCTATATCTATATATATGTTAATTATGAAATATCATAAGGTTTTTTTGTATGATTTCTGATGAAATGGTTATAAAATCTAAAAAATTTTTAAATATTTTTTAAAAAACAATGAGATGAGAAATCTTAAAATATTTCAGAATTTACATGTATGAAAATTCTGAGAAAAAATGAACTTTCCGAAAATTTCTGAGTATTTCTAAAAAATGTTCCAATTCGTATAAAAATTATAAGAAAAATTTTCATCAGGAATATCTATGTGAATATTACGTTAGGTGCTCGATTTATAATGATAATTGGCCACAAACTTTTGCACTTACCTAATATTTGATTTTCATTAGATTATTGTATTTGACAGATTCATACATTATGAAAAAACTTTTAAATACATGAATTAAAAATAATGCATTGCATTATACATTTATTATTATTGTACTATTATTGAACAGATTCCTTCCAAGAAGCTCGACAAATCGAAAAAAAATCAATAAATAGATTTTATCGGATGCTGATACTGATACTATGCGTGCTGCATTTGAAGAGCCATTGAAACGATCGCAAAAAATCCTAAAAGTTTCTTTCGATGATTCTGTTGCCTCCAATGACAGTTCCTGTAAATTAAGAAACTATTTATTTATTATTTGATATATGTATTTGTAATTATATATTAATATATCAATTTCTATATTGCACTAATAAGTCTAATTTCCCAACAATGTAAAGATAAAAAATTATTTACAACCCTCCATATAAAATACTATTTAAAAATGTAATTAATTGCTTATAATGTAATAAATTAAAGTTGCTTCGCACGAGTTAATCTTTTTGTATGATACCATTTTCAACTTTATTTTAAATTTTGTAGAAGATACATAAAAAAAAATGTTGCCGATACCCCTTCTAAAGTGTTCCTATATATCGAAGAAATGATGCGGAGATGAAATAATTAAGGCATCACAATCGCAATTAAATAGTAAGCATGCATTCTCGCCAGACTGCCAACAGCCTTGTAAGTTTAGATGAAGCTAATTATTTCATAATATTTTAAAATGATTAATTATGTATACTTTTGTAATGTTATGCAGTAAACTCTACTTCGAAACAGATCAATGATTCGAAAAGTATGAAAAATAATTATCTCATATCATTAATAGTGCCATATCTCCTATTTGTAACTTTATTTAAATTTCTGTAGAAAGGCAACAAAAATCTACGATAAAAATTCCCGGCATCTTATCTATCAGCCCTGGGAAAGTCAAGCCAATGGATCGTCATCAGAAGCGATGAACATCATTTGTTTGATATACAAGGTTAGTTAAGTGTCCACAATTCCAGTTTATATCAATGTATATACACAATATCAAAAACTTATTAGAAAAAAAATGAATATTATCTATAGCTTTAAAATTTACAATTACAATCTGTGTATTGCTGTTTTTATTGCTAAATAGGAATAGAAGTAAATTACAATAAGGACTTTCAGTAGCATTTCCAAATGCTTATATTTATTAAAATTTACTAGAACTTTGTCCAAGTTTATACTTACTAGATTTATGCACTTGAAGAAGCTGAGACAAATCCTTCCCTTAAGAAGTGTTTCTCTTTTGAAAACACAAATTAAACCACAAATCGAGGTTCATTGGATAAGTCTGTTCTGAATGAATTAATGAGTGGTGAGCACATGTTGATTTATGCTTTCAAAAGGAAAACTAATAAAACTAACTTCTATGACTTTAAGATTCGGTTTCACAATCCTAATTTATTAGTAATACATTATTAGTAAAACATTTTGTTCTATTGGGAATACAAATTAGTTCGATCCGTTTTTTTTGTGCATTTATTTCAAAACAAAATGAATGAACAGATCAATTAAAGTATTGTCCATCACTGCCTATTATTTTTTCCCAACTCTCAGGTAATTTTCGAATTCCATCTCGAAAAAATGACTCGTCTTTGGAATTTTGATCCAATTTTGGAGTCAATTTTCGATTTCTGCGAAGGAAGTGAACCGATGATTTGCTGCATCCTTCGGAACAACCAGTAATCAGAAGCAATGTTCAGAGAATACGGCGGGTGCGGTGAAACATCCCATTTGAGCGTTTCTAAATATTTTTTTACGACTTTAGCGACATGAGGCCAAGCGTTGTCATGAAGAAGAATAACTTTTTCATGTCTTTGCTCGTATTCCAGCTGTTTTTCACGCAATGCACGGCTCAAACGAATCAATTGTAGCCGATACTAATCGCCAGGTTTCAGGAGCTCATAGTAAACAAGACCCTTTTGGTCCTACCAGATATAGAGCATGATCTTCGAACTATGAATATTCGGCCATGGTGTTGATGTTGAGATCGATGGCAACGATTGACCGGAGTTAGCATAGTATATTTTCTTCTTGGGGTTGTCGTAGAATATCCACTTCTCATCTCCAGTCACAATCCGATGCCTTTTCTCTGTTGTCTTTGAATCAGCTGTTCGCAAGTGAAAAATCGCTTTTCAACGTCTCTCGGTTTCAGTTCATAAGGCACCCAATTTTCTTGTTTTTGAATCATTGGCTCTCAATCGTACAGAAATGGCTTGTTGAGTTACTTCTAATGATTCTGCAAGCTCCTCAAGCCTCCTTTGACTCTGATCTTCTTCGAGTAATACCTCTAATTCTTTGTCTTCGAATTTTTTTGGCTGTCCAGAGCGAGGCTTGTTTTCAACACTGAAGTCTCCATCCTTGAAACGTCGAATCCGTTCCCTACATGATTTATCAGTTGGAGCAGTGTCACCTTTGCATAAACTTCGACAAGCATTCGATGGGCTTCAACCGCACTTTTCTTAAAGCAGAAAATTAAAACCTCTCGCAAATGCTGCTTAATTAACACGAAATTCAATATTTCAAATACAGTAAAAATCAAGGTTTTTGTATGAAACTCAAAGTGATATAAACTGAATATTATTAGCAAATGTTTAATCTCTCTGAAACCGCCAAAATCAGCTGTCACTATGAACCATTCACAACAACTGAAGCCATCTTTAGGGAAACGGATCGAACTAATATAATACTAGAAAAGGAAAAGACTACTATTTACACATTAAGCTACAAAATAATATAAACAATAATAAACAAAGAGTATTAAAGCCATCGTTCTTTATTGCGAAATATCTCGATTCGAATTTGTTAACAATTGGTCTCACAGACATTTCGACCATTATCCGATCATCATCAGTATGAAACATAAGTCGATTTAAAATAATAAATAGTTAATAATAATTTCTTAACAATCAAATTTATTGAGAGAATTACGATCGCATGGATGCATATATAAACTTAAATTTTTATTCTTCTTTACAATGATTACATGATTTGTTTGACCATCCAAGGTTTACACGTTTAAATTTGTTACGAATGATCGTAACATCGTTCTATCTTCATTTAATCTAGATATGATCGTCTTAATGTAGAAATTCTGATTAAAAACATTAGATCAACAACAATTGGATCTTTCTAATATATAGCATATATATTAATAAAATATTTAATTTTCAGACTTACTTCATTCACCAACAGTATAGAAAATGAACCCTCAATGAAAAATCATAATAATTGCTGTGGTAAACAAATAATTTCTTACAGAGGAACATTACTGATTTGTTAATAGCTCATCTCTTTAATGTCTCTTTCTTAATATTATATTTTTATGTTATATTTATATTTTATTTTTTTAAATACGTAAAAATACATAAAAATTATTTTAAGTAAATGCACATCACAAACTCACTTTCCTATTTCTATAATAATAAATAATAAAAAACAATAGTCAATGTTGGTAATAGTTATTGTGATAACAGACAGATTTGACTTTATTAAAATATTAATAATTATTAATGTTAATTCAGTTTTTATGTTGCAATTTCTTCATATCATTACAGGCGAATGCAGAGATTATATCCGTAAGGAACTGAAAAAATTATCCAGACAAATGTACGCTTAAAGCTCTACTAAAAGAGGGGAATGCAGGATGAAGTGATGAGGTTGTAACAAGATCTGTTTGCCTCTAATGACGCTGAAACAATTCTTGCAATGCGAAAATCAGTTGGAAATGAATACCAACATGAGAAAACAATTTGTAAGTATATTCATATTATCATATTTATTAAATATTACTTTACTTGTATTGTCCGTTAGGAAAATTGTTTTTTCAGAAATTTACTCACCATCTTATAATTTTTAAATTTTATATTTAATTTCTCGTATCATCATTTTTTTATTTATTAAATTTGATAATTTTATATTGAGCATTATTGAAAAAGATTTGATATTAAAGTACGACATAATACAAATAGAGAATTAAATGGCAAAATTGCTACATAAAAAGATGTAAGATGGTCGGTACCAAATTAATCATCGTGTATTTCATTTTCGCTATATACAATACATTTCTTCCATTCATAATATTCCATTTGTTATATTTTTTGTAACTATATTACAGGAACATATGATATGTCGAATCGGAGGTTCGACGGGTAAGCAGTTTATTAGAAGATACTTTATCACAAATTATCTCTAATGAAGTAGCCACTCAAATATCATGAATCAGAAGAGGTCAGAAGAGTGGTGTAAGTTTTAAATCCAGATCCATATCCAAACTAATATAATAATCGATAACATTTATTCTATTACTATACTACTTTCCCATAACAACAAGGTTTGAAACATTTTTGTGAGATTGTGAGATTTGTGAGAAACATAGTCTTTTGCATGCAATCTTCGTGGCGTCCATGAAATTCATCATAAATGTTATTTAAAAATATCGATGAGCTAAACATAATACTAAAGTATTGTATAAAGTCTACAGCTTACAGATAATTTTAACAAGTGTGAATTACATAAATGCGAAAATTATATTTAAAATTAGATTGTAAGATGTCTACTGTTTCTGATATCAGATAAATGTCTGACTAATGCTCGGTGCTAATATAATTTTGGAAGCTTGGTTGCCCATAAGCTTATAATATGCATAGTACTATAATATAGGTATTCCCATCCGCTATTTTTAGTCCTTTTGTCACTCTCTTGCTCCTTTATCCAATCCCTTGTTTTCTCTCTCCGCCACTAAGCTGAAAAGATTGAAGAGAAAAGAGAGAAAGTTGAAAAGAGAACAACGAGTGGGGAAAGGACTAAAAAAAATGGCGGATGCGAATACCTATATTATAGTGCTCTACTCATACTTTTATATTTGTTTGAAACGTGTTTTGAAAGTTTCTCATTGATTATTTAAAAAAAAAAATTTACATTGATGCAAAAGTGGAAAAGTGTAATCAATCAGAACAAACCTTATATTTAATTGATTAAAATATTATTTTATATTTTTATTTTTATTAATGCAATTATTTTAATTGTACATATTTCAGACTCGATGATGAAACGGTTACCAGGTTCGACGTCTGCCGAATTAAAAAAAGCCATCAAAGAATGGTTCTGTCGCTCAGGTAACAAAATAAGAAGCGTTACAAAATAAAATAAACAATATTAGTATAAACAATATAATAAAAATATAATAAAACATTACTATATTAAAATCATTTTTTTTAATAAATATAAAAAATATAAAATATATAAATGTAACATGCTACATATAATACATACAAATAATAAATATCTAGATATTTTTTAGAATAATAATTTACTGATTTTTATAAATAATAGTCTAATGGTATTTTTTCTTGGGACTGCGCAGTAGTGTTTCCATAAGAATATATACTATTAAAATTATAGATTATATATTTGCACGGAGGCAATACAAATTTGAACACGTTCTTATGGAAACACTGGATGGATGCAATTCCAACTGCGCAGAAAATGCGTAAGAAAAACATAACCTAGAGATAGATTTTCCCGATTTAAATATTTCCGCTATTGCAAGATGCGCATGCGCGCTACATTCTAGAATGCTGTATGATAGTTGACTTAAAGTCGATTTACAATCGTCTTTAAAGTGAAACATTATATGACTTCAAGACGTTTCCAAGTCGTCTAAAGTCGATTTATGAACGTCCATTTTTCAGACATCTAGAAGCTATAATCGACTTAGAGTCGACTTTGTACTAAGGTAACCTTATATATCAAATACATTAATCGAATCAATACGAAAATTTTTATTCATGTTGTAATAATACAGTTGTTAACAATTGTAACAATTGTTACTATTATTACAACATTGCAAATGAATAAAAATTTTTGCATATGTACTGATTCGATTAATGTACGAAAGACTTGATATATAAGATTATGTTTTTAATCATTTCGAAACTTATTACACGAAATCTTATTACACATGCATTGACAATTTATATCTAAAATATTAAAATATTTGAAAAGTTACATGTAATTATGTCACTTACCATTAACGATTTGTAATTTTATCAAAAGTGACCACTGATGTAGTAGACATATTACTATCACAAGAGGTCGAAGCGTGATCAATATAGATACACCACAATATTGTGTACGACTACGACTTACGATTTGCGACTCGGTTACGATTATTATTGTGCTGAAGCCATTATTGGTGATATGAATGTATGTGCTTTCTCGATTGGTACTGCCATTGTGTGGGCACGACAATCGATAATCGCAAGAGATGACGAAAAGACGACCAGACTCTGGTAGTTTTTTAGGGACTTCAGTCCATTCCATTCTCCGTCTCTCTTGATTCTCCAATCTCCCCGCAAGTTATGTAAGGCTTCTTATAGCCTTTATGAAGGTTGCTATGAAGGCTTCTTTTGAGTTTTCCTTTCTCTCTTTTGGCGCGCCGCTACCGTCAGATGGCAGCAGGCATCTGGGGGGGGGATCCATGACAAGCTTGCATCACTCGTAAATCACATTTACTCTCTCATCCACTTCACATCTAATGACGTGAACCTCAAGGGCCCAATAACAGTCCGATGACTGGAGGGGCCAATCAACAAGAAAAAGAAAGGGTCTTTTACATAGAAATCGTAAATGGTCGTGGAGTCTTAAGTCGTAGGAAACTGACCAATTCTAATCGAGTATTCTCCTTATATTTGATTGTGATTGGTTGGTTTCCTACAAGTTAAGACTTCACTACCGTCTACACGATTTCTATGGATATTTTCTATTTAATGATACAAATCGACATAAGTTAACACAAGTGTTGTTCTATCTTTGTCATTCTCTGAATATCAAGGATAGAACGACATTTGTGTCGACTTGTATTATCAAATGGAAGTATTCTATATAGAGGACTCTAAAAAAATCCCTTGATTCTTTCTAATACACGGTGGCTACTGAGTGATATTTTCGAACGCAACCCATGCGATAATCGAGTATTGCTAAATATTGTAAACGACGCGTTACATAAAAATCACATTACAGTGATGTTTTTTATTTTTTTTTTAACTTGTCAATAATTGTCATATAAAAAATGCCATGTAGTGTAAAAAAATGCGTAAGCAATCTTAAATCAAAAAGTAAAGTACATTCTTTCCGGTAAGTAATATATAATATTGTAAAGACAGGTTAAATCTCAGTAAACTAACAGTTATAACATTTATAAGAACTCCGCTAATTTTCATAAGAATTTTGAACCATTCACATCTAGTCATTAATTATATATAATTTTATAGATAATAATGTTTTAAGAAGAAATAGTTTAGATCATCAATCTCCAGCCGAAAATAGTTCTGACTTCCCAATGATGCAATGTTATTAATTTGTTAGCTTATCAGAACTATCCAACACGATAAATATGTCATTAATGTACTCAGAAGATATTAATTCGTATATTGTTAGGAAGATATTTAACTTAAATATTAAATGATCAACATATAATAAGGGCAAAGCAGCAGTATGAACACCATTCTACATGTGCAATAATATTCTTTAATAGCATCTTTTCCTTCACCATTGTTCTGCTACAATTTTGTAGGTATGGTATCGTGTCTTATTAACATATCTGTATTCGAGCTTTAAGAAGTATTGAATTATCAATATCAATATGATAATTAGGGAGAACAGCACCTATATCACGGCTGAGTTCTATTCTGTATCACCCAGCCTAGAAAGTAGTTCAGTATTGCTCATCTTGGATATCTTGATTTTATTATTTATATACATGGTATGTACTTCTGAGTATATCAATAACATATTTATCATGTTGAACAGCTTCGATGATAACCCAGCAAACGAGAATGGATTGAAATGAATTGAAATGGATTCAGATTTTCAGAAATACTGATTCACGAATGTTAAAATGAATGTTTTTCAATCTTGAATGCATTTTTATTTATTTATAGAATATCCATTGCATAGAGCATATCTCTATGCCTTCCAATCTAAAAATAATATTAGCTTTTTCTGTGTATTGTGAATACTGTTCAATTCAAAATTTTGGATAGAAGAATGCAGTTTTTCAATCCAATTGAATCCAATTAAATCCAAAAAAAAATATTCGGTATTTTAAATATGCATTCGGATAGAAAAAAATTTCAATTTTAATTCATTCTCGTTTGCTGGAAAACCAAATAAATAGAATCATATCATTAGGAAGTCAGAATTACTTTTGATATGGATTTGAGAATCTAAACTTTTCTTATATATAAATACTATTATTATCTACAAAGAATATGATTAACAGGCTCTGTATTTAAAGTAATAATAATAAATAAATTTCAAGGTTAATGAGAGTCAGTGCGGAAGGGATTGTGCACAGTTATCAATAAGTAAAATTACTTCTTCATAACATGTCTTGATGTCTTCTTTAATTTTGTTTCAACTCGCTTTGAAGTCATCCTCAGCAATATTACAATTTGAATTTCATTTAATTTGCTTAAAAAGCGCCCAGTAAACGAGAATGTATTGAAATGAATTGAAATGGATTCAGATTTTCAGAAATATTGATTCACGAATGTTAAAATGAATGCTTTTCAATCCTGAATGCACTTTTATTCATTTATAGGAATTACATGGAGCATATCTCTATGCTTTTCAATCTAAAAATAATATTAGCTTTTTCTGTGCATTGTGAATACTGTTCAATTCAAAATTTTGAATAGTTTTTCAATTTAATTGCATCCAATTGAATCTAATTAAATAAAAAAAAAGTATTTGTTATTTGAAATACGCATTCGGATAGAATAAAATTCATTTTAATCCATTTTCGTTTGCTGGGTCCATCCAGAATGAATCATTCTCAGATTCCCAGAACTGTAATAGATTTTGATTGGTAAATATATATGTTATTAATATTGAATCAAATAAAGAGGCAAAAGAAGCAACTCATCTCGAATATAAAGCATTCAATAATGTAAGAAGATTTAGAAATTTGATTTTATTACGCGACAATTCACATCGATAAAATAATGACATGTGTTAAGAATATTTATAATAAAGATAATTTCAATACGTCTGAATGGTTTCATGTGTCATATACATCTAACAAATATTTTATTGTATAGAAGTCAATTCAAAAGAAAAATATTGTGTCATAAATACATACAAAACAGAGAGATATATCAAGAGACATACATTAAGTCATAAAATAAACAGTATAAGACTTATAATTATGATAAAGTTAGTTAAAAATGGAAATTGTAAAATCTAATTAATAAATTCAATAATGATAATGTAAGGAAATATCTGTGTGAGCCAACACTAGATATTCCTATATAATAATACATATATTAAAAATTTAAATACAAAATTTAAATACGTTTCGATCCTAATATTAGATCTTCTTCAATATAAAAATATTGATAACTATCCATAGAGATGTAAAATAATGTGTTTACTTGTCAAATCATCGTTAAATTGTTGTCAATAATTGAAAACTTCTATATCGCTTGTTATATTTTGTCAGATATACAAATTGATCATGTTAGATGTACTTTACTAAAATTGAACCAATAGAATAAAATAGTATGATTAAAATTTAAAATTATATAAGTGAAATTCTCTAAAAACTTACATTAAAACTAGATTAATAATGATCTGTTACAAACTACTATGTGATTACAAAGAGATGTCGAGTGTGAGGTCAGAACGCAATAAGAATAACGCAATAAGAGAACGCAACCAACAGTACAAAAATAAAAATAAATGTAAATATTATTAATAAATATCTAATAAAAAAAATTATTAATAAATATCTAGAATTTAAAACAAGGAAATTTTAAGCTTTGACCAATTCATGATACAGAGTTCAATAAATAAAGTTCAATAAATCCGTGTCATTTTGTAAGTTTAAATTATTTCTTTGTTTTTTAATGAAAATTGCCTCTGAAATCTTTCATTATTCTTCTTTTCCTCATCTAAAATTAAAATGTTATTCTAATCAAAATCATAATTGTGCTTTCTATGTATATTTCATTGATGACAGACTGCGTTGCTGTGTTTCTATTAATGTGATTCCAATGTTCATGTATTCTTGTCTATAACAATCATCTGACACATAAAATGCGTCACAATTTTTATAATGAATCTTATATACTACGTTAGAACGTGAATAAATTGGTAATTTATTCTTCTGTCTTTTAATGAAGGAACTTAATTTGTTAATCCCCATGTAGGCCAAGCGTATAAACCGATTGTTTTTAAAAAATTTTTTGAATTTGTCGGAGATATGGATAATACATACGGTATGATAAAATATGTAATTTTTTCGTTTCACTTATTTTATTTATTATTGTTCACCATTAATTCTGTGTTATTAAATTGTTTGAATTTAAATAGTAACCTTGTTTGATATTCTTAAAAATTAAATCCAATGGATATCCGTTTCTTAATAAAATATTAATGATAAATTCGACATTTTTATTATGAAACATAGGACGCGACAAAAAAATTATTTTGTCATTTAAATTGATAATTGTGACATTTTATGGTACAATGGTAAGAAAAGAAGTTCAAGTAACATATCGAGAAATTCGGCACTAAAACTCTCAATAATAAATGAGTTTTCCGAATGTTTAAAATTTGTTATAATTAAGAGAAAATTTTTGTTTTCCTCCTCACAATGTAGAATTTATCATATCAGAGTCACAAAAACATTGAAAATAATCTATTAAAATTAATCTATTAAAAACCAATAATGTAAATACTTTCAGAAATAAGTTTTCCCATACTTAGCACAAAATATTAAAAATGTAACGAAAAACAGATCTAATATAGACGAAATGAAATTTTAGATTCTTTACTAAACAATTCATTAAAGATAATCCACAAATACTGCTAGCGCGTGCAGACGAAGGAAATGTCCTAGTTATGAACAAATTTAATTATATTAACAAAGCTTTATTATCAGACACTAATATCTACACAATTGTAAAACATAATCCGAGCAACAAAAATTTGAGGGATCTAAAATCATTGTTAAAAATTGGACAAGAATTTGTGACCGACTACAATTATCTTAATTCGATGAATACAATATTATCGAATATGCGTTACCAAAAATCTATGAGCCAGGCTTCTTACGAATTATTATATCATCCATAGGAAGCCCTTTGCATAATTTAGCGACGTACTTTAGAATCTTAAACTCATGCCTTGAAGAACCGATGGGACATGTCAAAAATAGCTTTCAATTAGCTAAAGATATATCTCAGATACACTTATTGGACTCAGTTCTTGTATCACTCGATGTTATCTCTCTTTATACTAATGTCTGTAGATACGGTCATTGAGAATGTAGAAAATCGTTGATCAAATATACAAGATAAAATTAATTTATCTAAAATTAAATTCATAAAAGCAATAAGGTTAGTGTTCTACGTATTTCGTTTTTTCGTTTTTTCGTTTTTTCGTTTTTAACAGTAAGTATTATAAACAATTTTTTGGAGTACCTATAAGGTTCCCATTTCCTATTGCAGCAAATTTAATTATACAAGATTTGGAGAGGGTTTCTCTTAATAAATTAAAATTTATTTTAGAATTTTGCTACAGATATATAAACGATATTGTTCGTTCCATTCAGGAACAAAATATTGATGAATTATTTAACCTTTACTTTACTTAAGGGGGGTCACTAGTTGCCGAACGATTCCTGTTCATGCAAATTTCTTTGCGTCTTTCGGTAATTATAAATTATACTACATTTTATTATTTTTCAAAAAGTGCCAATATTTATTCAGAAAGTTGAAAATATGTTGGTGAATTTTTTTTAATCATTTTGAATACGTGAAAAAAATAGATTCTAATTGCCCCTGTTAATATGGATGAAGCATCAAATTATACCTAGGGTAAGGATTAAGACTTTCAATGATTTTCATCCCAGACTGAAGTTCACAGAATGTGGAGACGACAGATTGAATTTCTTGGATTTAACTTTGATAAAAAAAGGAAACAAATTGATACATGATTGATATCACAAATCGATTTTCTCGGCACCTTATTTGAACTTTTTTTCTTCCATGAAATAGGCACAATTATCAATTTAATTGACAGAGTAATTTTTTATTGCATTTTATGTTTCATAACAAAAATTTCGAATTCATCATTAATATTTTATTGAGAAACATCCGTAGAAGGATAAATTATCAGTTTGTGTTTACGTTCTAAGGTAACATACAAGATTCATTGTAAGGATTGCGATGCATCCTACGTGGACCAGACGAAATGATTGTTAAAGACAAGAATAAATGAACATCGGAACTACATTAATAGAAACACAGCAACAAAGTCTGTCATCATTGAACATAGAATTGAGCACAACTATGATTTTGACTGGAACGTTTTAGATGAGGAAAAGAATTATAATAAAAGATTAATTTCAGGAGTAATTTTCATCAAAAAACAAAGAAATGAATTTTAAACCTATAAAATGATACGGATTTATTAAACCTCTTGTATCACGAAAACTTAAAGTTTCCTTGTTTTAAATTCTAGATATTTATTAATAATTTTATGTTTATTTTTATTTCTGTACTGTTGATTGCGTTCTCATACTTGCGTTATTCTTATTGCGTTCTGACTCAATAATGACATCTCTTTGTAATCAGATAGTTTGTAATAGACATCGTGAATTTTTAATGTAAGTTTTTAGAGAATTTGACTTATATAATTTTAAATTTAATACCATTTTATTCTATTGACTTAATTTTAATGAAGTACATCTAACATGGTCAGTTTATTCAATAAATATAAGACGATATAGAAGTTTTCAATTATTGACGATAGTTTATGATTTGGCGACTTAGCGAGTAAACACATTATTTTATATCTCTATAGATGGCTATTAACATTTTTACATTGAGAATGACGCAATATTAGAGTCGAAACGTCTGTATTTAAATTTTTAATATATGTATTAGATATGAATATCTAGTGTTAGCTCACATAGGCATTTCCTTACATTATCATTATTGAGTTTATCTGTGGAGTCTTATATTGTAATTTAAACTTTTATATTGCTAATTATTAATTAATAAAGCTATTTACATTGTAGGCGTGGAGATCATGTGTGTCTGAATGCAAATTTAGACCATTTTTTGCACAGTGAGTGCAAAAAGTATTCATACAGAGAAAATTTTTTAAAAAAGCTTTATTTTTAAAAAGTAAATATTATATTATTTAACGAGAAATGGATTAGCAAATTGATCGAATCGATATCGATACGATGATTTCAATACTAATTCGACGTCTTGATTCATTTTTCACTGAATAATTAATTTCGCTGATAATTAACAATTTATTCATAAAGAATAGACTGTATATTTCTTGAAATTATATATACCAAAAAGATGTGTATTATTGAGTTATCCAGAAAGTTCGTGCCGATTTTGAAGGAAAATTGAAATGCAGAAGATTTAAATTTTAGTTACATTTATTAAATTATATAGGTGCCATTCTGTTCTACAACCTTTTTCCATCTTTCAGGCAACTTGAAAATTCTGTCCTTCCAGAATCTCTTAGGTTTTTCAGCGAAAAACTTTTCTAAGTGATTTTTTACCTCGACCAAAGAGTTGAAGCTTTTTCCATTAAGGGAATTTTGTAATGATCGAAATAGGTGGAAATCAGAGGGCGCGAGGTCTGATGGATGGGATAGAACATCCCAATCGAGCTCCAACAACTTTTATCGAGTTATCAAAGACACATGAAGCCGCGCATTGTCCTGATGAAATATGACGC
>Ga0157363_1001777_pt1 | contig 18379 bp, 12 predicted proteins | sample AttsexASBM1_FD_111477 | JGI IMG/M metagenome (GOLD analysis project Ga0157363, IMG submission 111477) | Fungus gardens microbial communities from leaf cutter ant in Ribeirão Preto, State of São Paulo, Brazil - Atta sexdens ASBM1 | ecosystem: Host-associated > Fungi > Mycelium > Unclassified ... | reverse complement strand
TCAGGAATTAAGCGTTGTTATAGACTTTACAGACGGATCCCTATATATAAGACATATACAGCCTTGACCATAAAATAACACAATGTTTTACATCCAATGAAAAGTAAATTAAAAATAGATTTATTAAAAAATAATATTTATTTTTATAATAATTTTAATATATTATTAATTTTCTTTTGACTTTTATTTATTTATCGTGTCTTTTCTAATACATCATTGAGGATGTTTTATGTACCTATAATTGCATTATTATTATACATATATTTATTTATTAATGATTGATAAACAAAATTTAAATAAAATAAGTCTACATATTTTTATATAAAAAAATTTAATAAAAAAATCAAGAGAATCACCTTTGACGCAGCGATGCACTTGTAGAGACCACCATCATTGGTATGAATGCTCGAAATATTCAGATGCGACACGACATCACCATTGACCGTGACGTATTGTCCCACTTGCAGTCTCTCGGTGTTCGACAACCGTTTTCCATCAAGTTCCCAGGTAATTTCGGGGGTAGGATTCCCGCTGGCAACGCACTTCAAAAACATACTCGGTCCGGGTTGAAGAGTCTCTTCGGCGAAGGCTTGACGGATCTGCGGAGGCTCGACTGTCGATAATCAAAGAGATGAAAAGATAATTCTGTTGACAATCATAGCGTTATCTTTTGTTTTTGCGGCATCAGTTTTTCTAATTAACGATTTCATATTCAAATATCACTTCAACAAAATTATTTAAAAAAATATTTTATTAATACATAATATATTCATGAAAATTTTTTACCTTACAAAATTATTATCAAAATTTTTAATTGAATTAATCACACTAAGAAAAATTTCTTCTATAAAGGTTAAAGATTAATGAACCAGAATATTCTGATTATATTAATCAGAATTCTGATAACTCAACTAGAATTATAATAGATAAATTCAATCGGAAAAGTCTAATTTATCCATTTTTAACTAGTTTCGATTAATGCAACTAGATTCTTTTCCCAGCAAATATAGTAAATCAGTTTACATACAAAATTGCCATTACTGTAATTAGTAAAAATGTTTATTACTAATTTAATTACACCATTGGAAGAAAGTAGAATAAAATTTTAACTTACATCTGCCACCAAGTTTTAACTCTGCTGTTGCTTGTGCACTTTCCTGATCATTTCTAACGAAACATTGGTACATTCCCTTATCCTCTTTTTTCACACTCTCGATTCTCAGCACGCGATCTTCCAATCCAAGGGGCTTTCCATCTTTAAGCCAGGAGATGGTCTTAATCGGGTTGCCTTGGACAGTACAAGTGAAGGTCGCTGGTCTTCCAAAGTCGATGGTCTGCGTGCTAGGCTCGATTTCCGCGGTCAGCGGTGCCGTAACAGTCAAAACAGTCTCCACACTTTCGCCGCCGACGGAATTGTTGACGATGCAAAGATATTTACCGGAATCTTCGACTCGGGCTTCACGGATGATCAGAGTGCCGCTGACCTGACGTACGCGCTCATTTAGTTGAACCGGCTGACGCCTCGATGTGCCCTCAATGAACTTGTACCATCTGGAACAAGAAAATAAAAACTACCGATTTTCGCATCAATGCCGGAACGAGAATTGCTCGTTCCGTATCTTTATTTGCTTGCATAAATCAAAATTTACATCGCAAAATGGAACAAGAATATCAGTTAATTTTATAAATTTAATTCTTAATAAATTTTATTTTTTATGTGAATAATAAATTTTATTTATTTTTTATGGGAATGACTTATGAACTAAATTCTTTATAGAAGAATATTTTCTTATTATTTTTATTGTAATATATAATATTATAATATTTCTATTATAACGCGTACAGCTTACACAAAACTCTAATGGGAGAATGAGATATGTACAAGACTGTGAACTTTTTATAAATCCATAACGCGAATAATATTATTTGTTCCATTCTACGCTATTGTGCCTTAAATTCTATATGCAGGGCTTTGGGCGTCTCTGGGCACGGCCTTCCGTTTCTCCACCGATCGGTGTCACATCTTTTTCGCGAAATAATTTTATACAAGAACAAAATCACAATTCAAGAATAAAACAAGATATTTCTACTGTAGCCTCACGATCGAGAAGCAATGCAGGCGGGGGCGCAACAGAAGAATAAAGACGACAATAGATTAATAAAAGCAAAAGAGAATACGTAAAAAAGTATTCACATGTCAATTCTTGCCGCGATCCCTGAGGAAGAAGGTGAGGGGCGATTGTGTGCAGTGTGAAAGCAACGAACGATTATATACTCGATCTTCGTGATATTCATAACGGCACTCGTCACTGATTAGCTTAGGCAAGGAGAATATAAAAAAGAAACGCCAAATCCAGAATAAAATGATGTAATCAAGCGATCGCAATAGCGGTTTTTTGACGTGGTTTGTTGTAGGCGGGTGCTAGTGCAAAGAATCTTTCATACTTTTCTATGTAAGCAACAATATCTCTCACACAATACATGTCGCGATACAAAATCATTTAAAAAAATTCGTCCTCTAGCATTGATTAACCAATTCTAGGACTGTAAATAGAATTTGTGAGATATTGTCGAATGTACAATCACAAATGATGGCGGATAGTGGAAGGCGATCGGGCAAAGAACAAAAATAGTAGTGATGAATTGGCGGTACGTTTAATGGCGATAGTGCAATTGGACGACGTGAAAAAAATATTAAGACTCGATTCTCCTCAGTCACTCACACACGCCCAATGTGTACATGAATGAGCGATCCACTTCTTTACCTTTTCTTTTGAACGAGTGAGAGAGAGAGAGGATGGGGAATGAATTAATACGAGCGGATGAACGGAGGCACGAGAAGGTGGCAAGGACTTACCAGCCAAATATTGTGGGACTTATTTGGAGGTGTGCAGGTGTAGGGCAACATTGACCACCCCATTGATCGGGTGATATCCTCTCGGACCACCCGGATCAGCACCGAGGATACCGGGGGAGCAGAGAGCCCGCATCCTTTTCGAGGTCGCGCTTCCGTCACCTATCTCGAGGGTTGAGGAGAGGATCCAGTTGGCACTGAAAACCAACACGTCCAATTGGCCCCGGATCAGGGATATACATTTCGTCATTAGCACTATTGTTTGTGACTCATGTAATATCGCGTTTAGTTTACATTCGAAATTAAAAGGCCATCGAAATTATTAAATCATCGCATGAAAATCGAGAGCATCAGTCATTTTCAGCACTTTTCCAAGCTCTGCTCTAATTTATGCTCTCTCTCGTTCTCTTCCCCTCTCCTCCTTCTTCTCTATATCTTTGCACTCTTTCTCTTATATTCTGCACCGAATCTTAAAAATACTTTTACATTTCTTCTCTGGATTTCAATATTATCCTATCTCTGTATTAAAAAATCGTGTCCTTTCTTCTTGCCCCTGTCAAATCTTACGGTACCGCCACCCGACACGGGGTAGAGGGTAAGGATGGAAAATATTAATAGTGAATACAGGATCTGTGCCCCGCGGAGCGTGAGACTACATCCAAATCAGAGAGCAAAAAAGATGTATGTCTGTACGGAGGTGTGTACCTAGTAATCGGGGCAGGAAAGCCTTGTGCCGCACACGCCAGCGCCAGAGACTCGCCCTCTACCCCGCGGTACTTATTAAGGCCGTCACCAGTCGTCTTCGGGGCAGTACGACCAGACGGCTCTGAAATAAATAGATTGCCCAAAGTGTGAGAGCTTCGTCTCTTGATAATGTTTCGGATCCATTCTATTTTTTAATTGAACTGCGGAACCGGTACGCGACGTTTTGAATTTTAAGCGACTAACAATTTTATACATACCCTATCGCCTTCGCGTTCGACCTGGCTTAAGTCGACAGAATTTTAGCATGCAATCTACTCACCTGACTATGATGCCAATCTTACCAGATGGTGAATCGATTTTGAATGCAATATTGTAGTAAGTTTACATCTGATTATTTACTGCGTGACGCTCACATTTAATTATATAACGTAACGACAGAAAATGTTTTAAAGTTTATATTGCATTTTATTATTCTGTTACTATATACAGAATGATCCAGATCATTCGCAAGAGCCGGAATATACATACGTGTATTCCTCATGAAAAAGTAAATCGAGAGTGTCAACAAAATGTTGTAATTCTTAAACGTCAATAATTCTTAAACGATGAAAATGTCCACAGGACATAAAGTTTGAGCGAATGCTTTGACGGATATCGCTAAACGGCACGGTATCGCTTAATTGCGCCGCATCCGATTCGCGAACTTCATGCCCTGTAGTTGGACGTTCTCAAAGTTTAAAAACTATTGATATTATATTTTCATAATATTGACATTTTCGATTCACTTTTTCACACACACACACACACACACACACACACACACACACACACACACACACACACACACACGCACGCACGCACGCACGCACGCACACACACACATAAATTCAAGCGTCACACGGTAAAAGTTTGACGTAAACTCGCTGTTAGTTTGGATATTTATCCGTTAAACACGATAAAATATAAGAATAACAATGTTATAATTTCCTACTCAATAATATAATGCACATGTGTTATGTTACATATTATTATATTATATTTTATTTTAAGTGGGAAACTATATATAATATTGATGTAACGTTACTGTCATTTTGTGTTTAACGGATATTCCGAATTTACAAAATTGTTGATTCCTTAAATTGATTAAATAGTGCACTATGCCTATCTGTAATTTCCTATAGCTCATCGAGAGCATCTCACATGAGCATATTTTATTTCAATAATCTATAGAACGTGATTTGCTTCATTGACGACGACGATGAAGAATAGAGAAAAAAACAGATTATACAAATTCGCCCGCGTGGAAGAAGACGTCCAAAGTCTACCTTGTGAGAGGCACAGGGTATCCCTGAAGCGAATGACTCATTGCAATATCCTGACCTTCAACAGCCAGAATAACTTCGAATCCGAATTTCTTGCCTGATGATCGTGGCGCGATTTTATTTGTGCCCTCTGAAATAGTATCGTAAAGAAAATACAGGAAGGAAGATATTGCAGCGATTTTTGCCAATGTACCTTGTAAATGGGACAGGAAAACCCTGAGTGGCGCATTCCAAAGCCGCCATACCCGCCTTTGATACATCTATCAACTTGCCACCTTCGTAACGTTCACCGGCAATGCGTGGCGCAACATTGCCGGTTGGTTCTGTAAGCAGGAAATCGGAGTGCAAGAACACGAACAAGCAGAAGACATATCTCATTTCTTCAATTGGACCTTCCCGCAATTGTATCGCAATTAAAAATGAGATATACAAACGAAATTGTTATTTCGAAATTGTCTGATATACGATTCTCATTCGCATTGCAATTTGTCAATCGACTTGTAAATGCCTGTACCTGAATGCAGGTGCTGGGAAACCCTGAACAGGACAAGGTAGGCCAACCGTCTGTCCGATTAGGATGTCCCTTCTTAATCCGTTCACATCCTTGTCTCGTACATTCGGACGTACACTGCCTCGCGGTTCTGCAATTGCGCAAACATTGGGGAAACTGGGGAACGCGACGCCACCATAATCATCATCATCATCATTATTCGTCATCATCGTCGTCGTCGTTATCAAATGTATTGTTGACGCACGGCACGCAGAATGCGGGTTTGCGGACGGTAAAATGTGAAGATAACGATTGATAACTGCATTTCACATTCTCAAGAACTGCACTTACAACGTCATATTTTAAACATATTTTTTTAATCAATTTTATTAAAATTTCATACAATTATTAATAAATTTGAAAAAATTTAAATAATTTTATATGTATAAATTATGATAATTCAGTGACGATTTTTGTTAAATTGTTCGAACAGGCTCACCTGAATAAAGGCGACGGGCTGGCTTGAGCCTCGCAAAGCAACGTCACTGCATGACCCTTGTTTTTCATCATTTCATCAAATTTAGATCTAGGTGGCAATCGAGGCGGACTACTTCCAACCGGTTCTAAAAACGAAAAGGGCGGAAGGTTCACCTACCACGAAATCAATCGATATCTTCACATAAACATATATATATATATATATATATATATATATATATATATATATACGCTTCAATCTAATATTAATACATGATCGGCAGGATGCGTTTCTTATTTTAGTAAAAATAAATATTTCTATTTCCTGACTTGTAAAAAGTCAATTAATGTTTAAAATCAATATTTAATCAATGTTAAAGATTAAACATTTTTAGTTTTCTTAGAAAATCTTTTCTTGAAGAATCTGGAATCAAATACTTCTTTTTACATGTGTACATTCCATTTAGAACTGTATCTTCACTTAATCTCTTCACTGTATTTTCATTTAATTTCCATCTCGGATAAGGAAATTCTTATCAAGAGCCAATATTTGTATTGCGTTTACGTTGGCGTACCTGAAGACAGGAAGTGGATTCGCTTGAGCCTGACACAGCATTACCATGGCAATTCGCGACGCGATTGAGAGGACAGTTATTTTAGCTGTTGGTGGCACTTTCGGTGCTGCGCCAGTTACTGACTCTAGATACGTAAACGATAAAGCGATAAAACAAGTCAAAGTATGCTGATTGATATAAATCGCTTAAGGCTTAAAGTGAGCAAAGCTATCCTTTGCCAAGAAAAGAGCTATATCGAAGATATATTTTTAATCGCGAATAAAATTGATGAAACGGAGAAAAGGCTTTGCTACAGATTACAATAAATAATTGTAAATACCTATAAGCTGGAAGAGGGTGTCCCTGCGCAGGGCACAACATTGTTACAGCCACTCCAACGACATTCGCGAGAACATCATATTTAGATGTGGAAGCGACTCGAGGCTTAGCACCGTTTACAGGTTCTACAGAACGATAATGTTACGAGAACTGTATCGAATAAGCAAGAACAAGCTTTACGAAAATATATTTAATTAAATATGTCAATGGACTGACCTAAATGCGGGAGCAGGGAATGCCTGTGCATCACACAATAAACTAATTTCGACATCATTCGTCACTTCGAAGGAATTGGATTTTGCCGTTTTCGGGAATTTTGGGGCTACACGACCTGCTGGCTCTAATGCACATAAATTTTATTTTTCATAACTTTTTCGTTACGACAGAACGCGTTACCGCCATATAACATTTATTTATCAATTTGTTAAAATTAAACTGAGTAAATGAATGTTACGTAAAATATATTTCAAAAATGCCGATATATTTATAAATATGTACATATAGACTGACCTAAATGTGGGAGCAGGAAATGCCTGAGCATCGCACAATAAACTGATTTCGGCTTCACTCGCTATTTCAAAGGAATTGATCTTTGCCATTTTCGGAAATTTTGGAGACACTCGACCTGCCGGTTCTAACACGTAAATAAAGTTTATTATTTCTCTTAGAATAATACGTCTGTGTTTTTAAAACGCGCCACCGCCAAGCAATACTTGTACTTTCTTTTTTAAATAAGAATAAGAAGATGCCACAATACAGATGTGTGTGTGTGTGTGTATGTGTGTGTGTGTGTGTGTGCGTGTGTGTGCGTGTGTGCGTGTGTGCGTGTGTGCGTGTGCGTGTGCGTGCGTGCGAGCGTGCGTGCGTGTGTGTGTGTGTGTGTGTGTGTGTGTGTGTAAACTAAGTGAATATATTGATGGACTAACCTAAACGCGGGAGCAGGAAATGCCTGTGCATCGCACAATAAACTTATTATGGCACATAAACTTATTTCGCCACCTCGAATGAATCAATTTTTGCCGATTTCGGGAATTTTGGAGATACATGACCTGCTGGCTCTAACATAGAAACAATACTTTATTACTTTTCTTAAAATGATATATCTATGCTGGACAAAACGAGCTATCGCCGTACAATATTGCATATTATAAGTTTACTAAAATTCAATTAAAAATAAGAACCGCATAGAATATATATATAGACAAAATTAACTAAATATATTGATGACTGACCTAAATCCGGGAGCAGGAAATGCTTGTGCATCGCATAATAAACTTATCATAGCACCATTCGCCACCTCGAATGAATCACTTTTTGCAGATTTCGGAAATTTTGGAGATACATGACCTGCTGGCTCTAGCGTGGAAACGAAATTTGTTATTTAATTTAAAATGACATCTGATAAAACGTCAGGACAAAATGCGCCACCGCCGTAATTTCTTATTAAATAATTTACTAAAATTAAATTTAAAATACTTATCCAAAAAAAAGAAGGCGAAGATATTAAAAATACAAATGAAAAGGTAGATATACAATAATAGAATATAAAAGTAATTAAAAAAATTGTTTTGTAATTATTACTTTCAATGATAAAAAGATTTACAAATTTACAAATTTGCATTAATAAGATATAAGAGGAATGTAAATTATTAACCATAATTCAAAAACAACAAATTGTGCATTATAATACTTCTACTTTAGCAACCATTTTTATCAAAATCCAAATTACGCGATCTCTATGTCCAGTTCGTTAACATCATTACCTGTGAGTTGGAGGTGGCGACGCTTGAGCGGCGCAAGTTAGCGCGAGTGACGATTTCGCATTTCTTACATAAGTGCTGCTTTTCGCGTCGCTCTGAAAGGCAGGCGCCTTCGATCCCACGGGCTCTGGAGCGAAGCGAGAAAATCATCTGAATATTCTCCGATAATTTTTCATTCTCTTAATTACCTGAACGACGGTACGGGGAACCCCTGCGCAGGACAGTGTAAACTCGATGCATTTCCTGCAGCACGTATAAATGAGTTGACGCGATCGTCACTCGAGAATTTCGGCCCCTTCGCTCCCATTGGCTCTGATAATATAAGAATCGCATAGATCGATTTCCGAATTAAAAGTTATCTCGTAAAAATTTGCATTTCTAAGATGTGAAAATATTTTTTCAAAAAAAATAAAGTGAGCCACGATTATTATTCCACCATTCTGACTACACCACGAACTCCCATTAATGATGTACAAATCAATAAAAGGCACAATCACGCTGTAAGTACCTGAACGCCGGTACTGGGTGACCCTGCGCTTGGCACTGCATCGCAAATCCGACCATCAATTTAGTTCGTAGCCATCGTTTCGCGTCACCCGTGACGGAAGGCGCCTTACTGCCTACCGGTTCTTTACACAAATAAATTAAAGACCTTTGATGTACCAATATATTATACTGAAAGAAATGTTTAATATGTATAACCGTTTATTTTATTGATATGTAACTAACAAAAATTTTTTTATTTTTTCATTTAAAAATTATATTATTCTAATCAAATTTTGATGAGAACAACAATTTTTTAATGAAAAAATGAAAGTTTTTGTTAGTCATATATCATCATAATAAATGGTTATACATATACATATCAAAACATTTTTCTCAGTGTAGAAAAATAAAGAAATTATCCTAAAATTTATTTTCAGCAAAATAGATATCGTTACTGACGTGATTAAGAAAAGAATTATTTCAGTCGATATAATTCGCCCATATGATTTACCTGAACGCTGGCACAGGATAAGCTTGCCCTTGACAGAGAATCACGATGTGTATATCGATATGCCTTTCCATCAAACTGCCCTTCTCTCCCAAAATCGAAGGTGCCTTAGTGCCGACTGGTTCTATCGACGTACGTACAATACATTTTAGGCTCAATTACATCAATTACACGTTATTATAATTTTAAGCGAGACTTATTAGAACTTTCTCTCTCTCTCTCTCTCTCTCTCTCTCTCTCTCTCTCGCTCGCTCGCTCGCTCCCCCCTCCCCCTCTCTCTTTCTCTCTCTCTCCCTCCTCCCCTCTCTCTCTTTCTCTCTTTCGATTTTAAAAAGAGAGAGAAAGAAAGTTTTAAGCCTTTATTTAAAGTAAAAGTAACGTTGGTGCAATCGAGCCTTAATCTCTTAAAAAAGGAATCGCGCGACAATGTTGTTACCTAAAACTGGGCACAGGGTGACCCTGACCAGGGCACATCAGTACTACGCTGGATCTCACAATTGTCTCTTTCCACCCGCGTTTCATTTCGCCAACCAGCGTCGGTGCTTTACTTCCAATCGGTTCTAACGATTCAGAAAACGAAAATGTTTCAAACAAAACCGGAGATAAAGAAAATGACTTATACATTAAAAAAAAAATATTTTAAAAGTTTCTTTTTCAAGAAAAAAATTTTCCGCATTTTTCAAAATTACACGTGTTTTCCTGCGTTAAAGAAGTTTACCTAAAATTGGGCACAGGGTGGCCCTGAGCTGGGCAGAACAATATGACCGTGTAGCCCGCCCTTCTTTCCTTCCATCCACCTTTCAAATCGCCTGTCAACGCCGGCGCTTTGCTGCCGACCGGTTCTAGCGAACAAAAGCCATCGAGAAATCAGAAAAAGTGACACGCAACAGTTTTTATTAACTGCGGTAACTTTACCTAAAAGAGGGTACAGGATATCCCTGCGCCGGACATGGTAATACTGCGCTTGAACTCGCTCTCTTCTTCAGCCATCCCCCTCTTATCTCGTTCGTGAGAGCCGGGGCTTTAGTTCCGATCGGCTCTGACGATTACAAAGTTCATGCAATCAACCAATTTGGATCTTATATAATTAATTGTATATGGAAAGAACGATTTTGCTCTAAAAAGTATCTAAAAATTTAGTTAGATATAAATCTGAAAATATATAATTTTGTTAAACCATCAAAATAATTATGTAGGAAATTTAAGCAATGTCGCAAAAAATTTTGACATTCTAACAATAAACTTGAATGTCTTACATAATAATTTTGATAATCCAATAAATTATTTTTAGATCCGAATTTAGCTAAATTTTTTAATACTTCAGCACAAAACCATTCTTTCCATATACATATTACTCAAGCTCAAGATTAATCTTTTATTTCGGATTGAAGTAACAAATCGATCATTGTATTGTCAAAAATAATAAATCGAAACCAAAAAAATCCGAGAGTAATAAAAAGCAATAAGTAATCGATTTATTTTAAATTGAAATATAAGTCTTACAAGACGTATCGGATCTAATTACATTTTTCCTGTGCTATGTCATTACCTAAAGGAGGGAACAGGATATCCCTGCGCCGGGCACGACAACACAGCATTGGAGTGCGTTCTTTTCTTCAACCATCCAGCTCTTAACTCGCTGAGAGCCGGGGTTTTAGTTCCAATCGGCTCTGACGATTACAAACGTGCATGATAAACTTGGACTTTATAAAATTAATCATACATGCTTATTTCCATGTTAATTAATTTCACACATTCGAGCTTGTTAGTTAGTGTTTTATTTGAATTCAAAGAAGATTAATACCTGAATTTATTGTATCATAATTCATAAACAATAAATTGAAAACGAATTGAATACAAATCCAAATATAATAAAAATAAACAATTTTTAATTTAAGTTGACGTAGATAAATTTTGTAGAGATTAAATTAAAGTTTAACCTAATTTAATTAATATCGGATCTAATTATGCTCTTTGCCATTACCTGAAAGAGGGTACAGGATAGCCTTGCGCCGGGCAAAATAATACGACAGCAGATCGTGCTCCGATCTCTAGCAACACACCCTTCACGATGCCGGTTATCGCTGGCGCTTTGCTTCCGACTGGCTCTAATCATTTATGCAACGATTGCTCAGCAAGTTGATATTTTTACTCGACGCTTGTCATGTTTTTATATAACCTTTCTGATGGAACAGGAGACCCCTTCGTTAGCAAGAAACGGAGCGGAAAATCGGAGCAGAAAACGGCGCGAGCGCATAGAGATAAAATGTGAAATGAGAAGCAATAACTTGTTTTTGATTCATATAATTGATTTTCAGTTTTAAAATAAAAAAATTTGTTATTCTTTTTGTGAAGTATGTATATGTAGAAGCTATACCTAAAGGAAGGCACGGGATATCCCTGTGCTGGACACGGTAATACGACATTGGATGCTCTGCTTTTTTCCATCCACACACCTTTCACATCGCCCGTAAATGCAGGTGCCTTGCTGCCCACGGGTTCTAATATATAAAGAAACATGCGATGAACAATAACAGAATCGTCTTTTATCTCTAAAGGGACAGGGAACCCTTCTGCGACTAATAGAATAATATAAATCAATGAAATTCTAAGCTATGTGATGACTCGTATTATTTTTAGAACAATCGATAGGACAACAATTGAAAGACTAATACAAACGCAAACACATTTAGACAATGTATTTGATAGAAAATAAAATGACTAGAAATTAAAATAAAAAAATAGATTTTTAAAAAGAAACACAGATGCGAATTTACCTAAACGAAGGTACTGGATAGCCCTGAGCAGGACAAAACTGTACAATGCTGGAAGCAGCTTTGCTATTCATCCAACCTCCTTTCAAAGTGCCTGTCAACGTCGGCGCTTTGCTTCCCACTGGCTCTGACAATTTATAGACAGACACGATCATGCTATGAGAATCACTTATTTCTCAATCTACGGCTTTAGTACTGGTGTGCATGTACCTATACGTTGGTACTGGGAACCCCTGCGCGGGACAAAACAGAGTTAGATCGTCTCCTTGAACACGATGGTACCAAGCTAGCTTCGCATCGTTCGAAAATTTCGGCTTCTTCGTAGCGACCGGTTCTAATTACATGATAGGAAAATAAATCTTTTCTCGTATATCGCGCAAATGACCAATTGTTCTATCTACGGTTTAGATACTTGCATGCATGTACCTATACGTTGGAACTGGGAACCCCTGCGCGGGACAAAACAGGGTCAAATCATTTCCACGAACGCGATCGTACCAGGCCTTCTTTGCGTCGCTTGAGAATTTCGGCTTCTTCGTAGCGATCGGTTCTAATTAAATATCGAAAAATGAAATTCTCTTTGCATGCTGCAATAATTCTCTATTTACAGTTCTGTTTACAGCTTTAAACAGCTGACGTGCATGTACCTATACGAGGGAACTGGGAACCCCTGCGCGGGACACAGCAGAGTCAGATCGTCTCCTCGAACACGTTCGTATCCAGTAAACTTTGCATCGCTCGAAAATTTCGGCTTCTTTGTAGCGACTGGTTCTAATTGTATGATAGAGAATGAAATAAGATTCTTCTCGCATGCTGCGACAATCGTCGCTCTATTTGAAGCTTTAGAATATTTGCACATGTACCTATACGTGGGAACTGGGAACCCCTGAGCGGAACACAACAAAGTCAGATTATCTTCTCGAACGCGGTCGTACCAAGCCAGCTTTGATTCGCTCGAGAACTTCGGTTTCTTCGTGGCGACTGGTTCTAATTACATCGAGAGGTATGAAGCAATCATCACATAATTGATCAAATTCTAACATATTTCAGAAGTTAGGAAATCTGAATAACCACACTGAGAATCATTATATTCCCATCAATTACGAATATTAATAATTTTACGAAGACATTGAATTACGGAGGCATGTATCATGTAGCTTGAATAAATGGTTAATGACAATGCAATTATTAGGTACCTGGTTACAGGAATAGGATGCCCCTGCGCGTTACATAGCATGTTCACTTCCAATCCGTGGTTACGAACAAAAGAAAATGTTTTTACGTCTCCTATAAATGCGGGCGCTTTGCTCCCCATTGGCTCTAAATGAGAAAATAAAAGATATCACGAAAAATGTGTATGCTTTACATGACTGAACCCTCGGACAGAGTTCCCCCTCATCGACTTTTCGTAACGATTGTTCCATGAAAGATATGAAAGAAAAATCAATCGTTGTAACAAATAAATATAATATTGTAAATAACATAAGATTACTAAAAAAAAGATGTTTTAATATATCACATATAAATTGCATGTATATATTTTAAATGTATTTAAAATCATTTCTGAATTCTGATATTCATAAAACGATTTTTACAGACAAATGAATATTGCCTATAGAATGAAGTTACTATTACTTTTAAAGATCGATGTTACTTGAATCCTTATTAAATGTCGTACCTAGACACTGGAGGAGGATGGCCTTGGGCATTGCACGGAAGACTGACTTCTGCATTTGCTTTCCGCGCCAATAAAGATATCTTTGCTTCGCCGGCAAAGGCAGGCGCCTTACTTCCGACGGGCTCTAAAGAATATCGACTTGCCATTACTACGAGCTCAATTTTCGCTCGTACATTTGAAGCAGGGACAGGGCTTTCCCTTGCCAACATTGCCTATTATGCATTACGCGTTATTAAATTCGTCTTTTAATAAAACAGCTCTTTTATGAAATCGAATTTAGTAGCTTTTCTCTAAGAATAAAAATATTATTGCTTTAATCAATATTCTCTGGTTTCCTCTCTCCCTGTGACACTTCCTTGTATTAATTGATAATGTAATAATCTCATACCTAGATACTGGAGGAGGATGACCCTGAGCATTACAAGACAAACTAACGTCCATGTTCGCTTTTCGTATCAGCAGAGATAACTTTGCGTCGCCTGCGAAGGCGGGTACTTTGCTTCCGACGGGTTCTAAAGAATGTTTTTATTGATTTAGAAAATCTTTTTACATCCCTATACCTTGGGCAGGAACAGGGTTTCCCCGCAAAAACGAAGCTTGATTTTGATTAATTGATATAAATTGATTTTATTTCTTCCCAATCTCATCCGCGTCGATACAAAACTTTTTTTTACAAAGTCAATTTTTGTCAACCATGAATCTAAAGTTGTTACCTAGTTGTCGGCACAGGACTTCCCTGGGCAGCACAAAAAATACTAATGGGTTGTCCTTCGTGTCTTCCAATCGTACGACTTAAATCGTCCGACGTTAATCTAGGCGATCTAGCACCTATCGGCTCTGAAATCGACGAAAATTGAATCGCGTAAGCACCTCTTATGCGAGATTACCTGGCGATTGGGATGGGAAATCCCTGAGCATTGCAGGCAAGCACCACATCCGTACCCATGCGTCTAGGATAGGCTCTAAGAGTGTCATCGGTGGAGAAAATTGGCGATTTAAACCCGACTGGTTCTACGAGAGACAACGTGACGAAAACGATCATTTTTACGTGGCAACATCACGAACAAGAGAATTATCAATTAAGAAATCGGGAGAACTCTTCTGTGATTGAAAATTATTGTAAGTCGTAAAAAAAAATTCAATGTTGAACGTACAAAGTGTCAATTATTTTAACGATTGTGAAGAATGTGGACTGAGAATATATTCGCATCTCACCTTGAAATTGGAACAGGGTAACCTTGCACGGGGCACATTAGGTTCGCTGCACCAAGTGCCCTAGATTCCATGAATTCGACTTTACGCACACTTGGCAATTTGGGTTTCGCGCTTGATGTCGGTTCTAAGAGGTACACGAGGAAAAATAAGGCTTGTTAGGCACGAAGACTAGTACTAACCGTGTAATTGGAACAGGGAACCCTTGAGCAGGGCAAGTCATTGACACCGCGCTGGAGCTCGGCATCGGCCTTACCACTTTTATGTCGGCATTCGTAAATTTTGGTTTTGCGCTGGTTACGGGTTCTATATTGAGGAAACATTAGATCGTCGTACGTGTCCATATTATATGACACGTTTTGAACGCTGGAACTGGGTATCCCGTAGAAGAAGCAAGATCAAAAATCAAATTGTATTTTATACAAGAAGAGCATAAAATGTTCCTTCTAAAAAATGTATTTATATTTTAAACACTATATGAAAATTATTATATAATTGAAGGATTTTTCACAAAAATCAAATAAGTCCATTTTTCTTTATTTGGATTATGGTGCCAAATTTTTCTCTATTACATTGTCAACAATTTTGTTCTGACAAAAATTAAACAAAAAACAGGAAATATAAGAATTTAACATCTAACAAGAATATTTTTGTTAAAAACAGTATGTAAAATAAGAATTAATTTCTTATTTAGTAAATAAGAAATTAAAAAATTGTTTTATTATATACTTCGTATAATATTTCCTTCTTCATGTTTATCAATTTATCATCTTTATTAATGTTATAAAAAAAGATAAATGTAAAATATTATAGAATAAATAGATATATAATAAATATAAAATTTCCGCAAGAGAATTCAGTGATTTATTATTTTTCTTAATGAATTCTCAAAACATTAATCAAAACTTAAAACTTTGTTCTTATACTTACACATATCTGGAGAAAAATGACCATATTTGTAGGAACGATATGAAAATAAAATTTTTTTTATTCCCGAAAATTTAATTTTTTACACTTGTTTGATTTTGTATAAAAAATCTTTTAATTATAACTCACACAAGGAAGTAAATATTTTTATTCTCTTGAAAAATTTATTCAAAATATACAAAACGCAAAAGAGCTTTATATTTCAAATATTGATATATTCATAATTCTCTACGTGTATTTGAAATATTGATTAGTCTTGAATATAAAGAAAACGATGATTATTAATTTCTGCACCGAAGAAATTCCGAGGACAGAGAGAAATTAAGCGAGATCTGTAATTTAAATAACAAGGATACGATCAAGCCGAAAGGAAAAATCGATTCCTGCCCTTCAATATCCACTTTCCCTCGTGTTTATTCAATCATTTTCTGTATCACTTTCTGTAATCGTGTGCATCAACTAATATAATTATTCAGACAATCTTTATATATTCGCTATACCTGTAATTCGGTACTGGAAATGCTTGAGCTGGGCATGGTAAAGTTAGAGGTTGCTCACGTTGTACCGTGTATGTTGTATAAGTGCGAGAATTTTCTGTCATTGGAAATTTTGGTTTCGTGCTGGCAATTGGTTCTAAAAAAAGGACCAGATTCATATCTTTAGTAATCATTACGTTTGATTATTATACAAAATCAAAATTATTCAACATATTTATTCGTTCGATTAAAGCGTAATATTGCAATATTTAACAATAAAATAGACAATTATGAACCGATGAAATTATTTCTTTTGCCAAACTAATAATTCCTAAACGATATTTTTGTAGTATACGATTTTATTTTATTCTTCTTTATGTTTAATAAACCCTACACCGGGACAAGGTAACTCCATAATAATTGAACACGCTAATATTGACTATCCAGTGCTCAGCAACCGTCGTGAAACACTGGGGAAGATAATCACCTGCTATGACGTGTCCTTGATGACTTCACCCTCCACCGACGAAATCAAAGACTCCAAGACAGACGACGAAGATAGCCCTGACGAATATCAAGTTAAAGAGCAATTTACCTGAATGCTGGCACGGGAAACCCTTGAACGGGGCACAAGAGAGTCACGATGGAGCCCAATATCGCATACGGATTCGTCGATTTCACGTCCAACGCCGTTAATTTTGGTTTCGAGCTCGACAATGGTTCTACGTAACCAAAAATACAAACGAGCGAATACCGAGTCGTTCGACTGTATAGGAAATCGATCCCCGTGTACTTTACGTCCGCAAACTTACTTGAAGACTGGGACGGGATACGCCTGGGCGGGACATTGCAGTGTCACGCCTTGAACTTCCGCGATCTCGAATGTACGGCTCTTATCGATAGTGGAGAATTTGGGCTTTGCGAAGCCGACCGGTTCTACAAATCAAACTTCTAATCAAATGCAAAGCCTCGATGCATTGTATGATACATACATTGTATTATTAAAATACATAGAATTAAGTTCGAAATTTGATGAATAAATTTTGGAAATGATACATCAAATTGATAATATTAATTAATATTAAATTATAATACATATTAAATTGCGTTACTATTATAGTTAAGAAGTCATTAAAATTTTTGTCGCAAACAAAATAAAAATGGAGATAAACCGCAAATCTCATTTTATACGCAAATAAATCGATACTGGGACAGAGTAACCATCCTCAGGGAGAAGAAGCCCTCAGATATTCTCCGTCGGATTCTCTTCTCTCCACGACAATAGTGGCAGATCAACCAATACAGCAACCTACCTATACGTGGCGACCGGAAACGCTTGAGCCGGGCATAACAACGTAAAGCCTATGCCTTTTGTAACGCGTAGCCCAACGTCGTTTACAGATGGAAACTGAGGCTTGGTGCTTGACGCGGGTTCTAAAAACAGAACGCTAGATGCAGTCCGATATGCGCGAAGCTGGCGGCACAAGATTACTCTAACTATGCTGGAATAGGGTCTGCCCTCTTCGTTAACAAAACGATGCCGTATTGATAGCGAGTAAATGAAAATATTGTAGAGATAATAATAACAGTATTTCTAAATTTGGTAATTATGAAGAATAGAAAAGTCTGAGACAAATCATAAAATTGTGTTATATGTAGTGTCAAGTAATTCAGAAATTAATTGACGAAATAATGTTGTTGTAGGATGTTGAGAAAAGCAGAACGCGAAAAAAATATATATATAAATATATATGTATTATATATATATATATATATATATATATATATATATATACATAAATGTATGATTTCTTAAT
>Ga0157363_1001776_pt1 | contig 18382 bp, 19 predicted proteins | sample AttsexASBM1_FD_111477 | JGI IMG/M metagenome (GOLD analysis project Ga0157363, IMG submission 111477) | Fungus gardens microbial communities from leaf cutter ant in Ribeirão Preto, State of São Paulo, Brazil - Atta sexdens ASBM1 | ecosystem: Host-associated > Fungi > Mycelium > Unclassified ... | reverse complement strand
GGCATCGCAAGCATCGTTTCCACAAGCGCTCACCAGTAATACAAATCCTATTAGCATACCTGACTCCTGTGTGGGTTTAGGGAAGGCCCATTGTCATTTAATGAGATTATCTAATTTTCACTGTTGCTATTCTGCCAGAAAAGCGTCAACTGAGTTACACTATCCTTGCCATTACGTTTAAGAAAATAAGGTTTTTTATGTCGGAATTACCCCCACGTCCATTGGATAATGAAAATATCGCTCACCCAGACAAGCATCCTAAACAAGCCGCCCTACAACTGGTAGTCGAATTAGTACGAGCAGGAAAGTTAAGTCCCCTGCAAGGCGATGCCAGTAATATGTTGTCGATTTACGAGCAGTTCAAAAAACACTTTGAACAGGATCGTCATAATTAATCCTCTACTCGGGAGCTAAGATAACCTTACTGTGAGCTCCCGATTGATAGAGTGTTCTATGAGGCTTTTATGAAACGTTTCACGCTACTACCTTCTCTACTACTGTGCTCGCTACTCTCTGCTTGCAGTCATCCCGACCAAGCCGAGCATCCGAAGTATCTACCGGATGACGATATGTGTAGCGCCTCTCAATTTCAGAATTATGTCGGAAAGCCGCTGACGGCAGTTGATGATTTACAACTCGAACAACCTGTCAGGGCGATACCTGCTTACGCATCCGTCACCATGGACTTTGTCCTACGCAGAATAAATTTTCTTGCCGATGATAAGGGCATTATCACCCGAGTGTATTGCGGTTGATCCGTTAAGAGTGCAAGCATTTAATCAACTGAGTGTAGGGGGTTAGTAAAGCTCGGTTATGAAGTATTAACCCCATTCAGTTGCAGATTTTTCTGGTTCGTTCTCGAGATAGAATTCAATTTCTGAGAAAAAGAAGGATGTGCAGATGAAAACATTAATTAAATTTGTATCGGTGCTAGCACTCACCGCAAGCTTAAGTGGCTGCATTTTACCTCCTTGGGGAGGCCCAGGTGGTGGAGGCGGCGGCGGTGGTCGTGGTCCAGGTGGACCTCACTTTGGCTATAGCCAATCACGTTAATTAACAAATAGTTTCTTCGAAGCTTCATAAAACTTGTGTATTCTGTTAAATAATTCTACAGGGTATCTGTGAATTACACTATTGACTCATAAGGAGAAGTAGAATGAAACAGATGTTAATGACGCTTGCCTTAGCAACGACCTTAGTCGCAGGTTACGCTTCAGCAGCTGAAAAGACCGCTCAACAACAAAAGATGACGGTTTGTAACCAGCAGGCGAGCTCACAGAGCTTAAAAGGCGATAGCCGTAAAAGCTTCATGAGTAATTGTTTGAAAAAAGACAGTAAAGCTTCAGGCTTGACTGCTCAGCAGCAGAAAATGAAGACCTGTAATGCTACCGCTAAAGATAAGAAATTAGCTGGAGCAGAGCGTAAGTCATTTATGAGTAGCTGCCTGAAGAAATCTTAAAACTTAATCACCCAATACGGAAGACTTCGCATTGGGTGATTTCTTATAAGGTATCGGTAAAACCATGAGGATCAGTTGATACTGTATCCGCCACCTCTTTCCTGACCCTTATTTCTTGCTAAGGGCATCTGACTTATTAATGCAGGCTTGCATTGCTTGTATAATTGATGAGCGGAACCCAGTCTCTTCCAACATCGCAACCGCTTCAATTGTCGTTCCGCCTGGTGAACAGACGTTATCTTTTAATTCACCGGGATGCTTCCCACTTTCCAATACCATCTCAGCGGAGCCTTTTACTGCCTGAGCAGCAAATTGATACGCTTTTGCTCGCGGCATGCCCGCTAAGACCGCTGCATCGGCCATGGCTTCAATTAATATATAAATGTAAGCAGGTGCCGAACCACTTACACCGACCACGGCATGAATTAACGATTCGCTGACAACTTCTGCTTTACCGAACTGGCTAAAGATGGTCAGTACCGTTTCAGTCTCTTGCTCGGTGACGTTATTATTGGGGGTGATAGAGCTCATTCCTTCGCCGACCAAGCATGGAGTATTTGGCATCACACGAATAATTTTTTGCTCTTTCGGCAGTGCAGAAGCTAAAGACTCCAAAGTTACTCCGGCGGCAACCGAAACAATGACGGTTTCTTTACGTAGATGACTAGAGAGCTTATCAAGTGTATCGAGTAAAGCGTTAGGTTTTACGGCAGCGATGAGATAGTCGGCTTTTGCGGCTAATTGGTTGGCGCTCTCCATCGCAGTTACTCCGAATTGGTCATGGAGAGCACTATTGGTTTTGGGCTTTCGGTCAAAGACGAGAATATTTTCAGCGGGTACGGACTGACTCTTGATTAAACCGCTGATCATCGCACTGGCCATGTTGCCGCATCCTAAGAACCCGATCGTTACATTTTTCATATAGCTGTTAGACCTTATCTATGACAAATCCACAAGAAGTTATTACTATACACAATTATCTTTCACCATAAGTATAGATGGAGAATAAACATGATATGGGTTGATGCTGACGCTTGCCCAGTGGTCATTAAAGAAGTGCTCTACCGCGCTGCGGAAAGAACGCAAACGGTAGTCACCTTCGTCGCCAATCAGTCTTTACGCGTTCCTTCATCAGAGTATTTACGTACGTTACGGGTCGCGGCTGGGTTCGATGTGGCAGATAATGAAATAGTGAAGCGTGTGGGACCGGGAGAACTGGTTATTACGAGTGATATTCCGCTCGCGGCAGAAGTGTTGGAGAAAGGGGGGGAAGCGCTAAATCCGCGTGGCGAACGCTATTCCCGTGAGACAATAAAACAACGGCTAGTGATGCGCGACTTTATGGAAACGCTGCGTTCCAGCGGCATACCGTCTGGCGGGCCCGCAGCGTTGAGTCAAAAAGATCGTCAGCTATTTGCTAACGAGCTTGATAAGTGGTTTCGTGCAAGATAAGTCTCAGTCGTTAACTTATAAAAAGCTATCGTCGTCGTCACCGAAACTGCTATCGCCAAAGAAACTACTGTTATCGTCATTCTGTGGTGATCCCCAATCATTATTGAAATCACTGGAATCGGCTTGCTGATTGAACGTATCTAAGTTCTGATCGTAATTAGGTTGTTCAAGGGGAGGCTCATTGATGATGTTAACGATCTCCTCTGGTTGAGAGTGGTGGAACATGCTGGTCAACATATCTGCCATGACTACCCCTCCAGCTACACCTACCGCCGTTTGCAATGCTCCCCCTAAAAAGCCAGTGCCTCGCGCGGCGGGCTGTTGGGGTGCATTACTATAGCCCTGCTGTGGCGCGGCATTTTGAGTATTGCCGCCCCAGCCACTATTTTGTTGAGGAGCGCTTTGTGGACGGCTGTTCCCACCGCCAAACAGGCCAGAAAGGAAGCCACCACTACTTTGTTTAGGTTGTTCCGCTGCTTGGCGCTCGAGTTGTGCCACGCGATCATTCAATTTTTTTAAAGCGGCTTCTTGGATAATAATGGCTTGTGCCATGTAGTAAGGGGCATCTGGCTGGGACTGTAAATGCTGTTTTATACGCTGTTCTGCACCGCTATCACGTGCGCTGGACTGCGTTTCAGCCTGTTGCAGGCGACCAAACAGGTCATCGATGAGTTTTTGTTCTTCAGTTTGCATCAGAAACCTCTCTTTTCTTAAAAGCAACAAGATACTAAGGCACTCCTGCACAAGGCTGGAACGCTCTGCTTAGCTGATGATATGGGGATAATTAATCTAAAGGAAAGGGTTGAGGCGTAAATAATTGTGTTTTCTTAACCTAAGCGGGATAGCCGTTGACAATTAATCCAGTTATGATGCCTACAGATCACTTACTATGGAGACGTCCGCCAGCTGGCGGTAGAGGATGTTCTGATTATGTCATTTCCGGTATACCTAATCGGTGCCCGAGGCTGCGGTAAAACGACGGTAGGTAAATTACTCGCTCGTCAACTCAGCTATCATTTTTGCGATACGGACCAGCAATTACAGCAACAATTAGAACAAAGTATCGCAGACTACGTCGCACAATATGGCTGGGACACCTTTCGGCAACAAGAACATCACGCACTGCTGACTGTGACGTCAGATAATACCGTAGTCGCCACGGGGGGCGGTATTATTCTTCGTGACGATAATCGTCAGCATATGCGTCAAAGCGGAACGGTCATTTGGCTAAGTGTTGATCATCAAGTCCTGGCTAACCGATTGACGGCAGATCCTGAAATAGGGCAACGCCCAACCCTTACCGGCAGGCCCATTACCGAAGAAATTTTTGATGTTCTTCAACAACGGCTGCCTCTTTATCAGCAGGCGGCTCATCATACTATCGATGCCAATCAACCGCCGGAAAAAATAGTTATCGATATTCTAACGGCATTAAGCCGAGATTCATTGACGGCCTAATGTTAAGCACGCCCTGAAATCATTTATCTCTCACCCTTATTTCTAGAAAGGAAATAGTATGCTTAAAGCGAACGAGTATTTTGAAGGTAAAGTTAGATCGATTGGATTTGCCAATAGCCTTGCAGGCGAAGCCAGCGTGGGAGTGATGGAGACGGGTGAATACACCTTCGGCACAGCTAAAGCGGAGGAGATGACGGTGATTAGTGGTGCACTAAAAGTACTATTACCGGGAGAAACGGAGTGGCAGTGGTTTGAAGCGGGTACGGCGTTTAATGTCCCCGCACACAGCGAATTTCACTTACAAGTGGCAGAGCCTTCGGCTTACCTTTGTCGCTATCTGTAAAGAAAAAATAGGCTGCCAATTTAAGGCAGCCTACTGTGAGGGATTAGTGTTCGGCCTCACCACCAAGACTTTCGGTCAGTGAATCGATAAACGCCGCTAATTCGCCGGTCATTAACACGAAATCAGCATCAAATCGTAGGTCAGCCTCTTCGCGGCTAATATCATCATTTTTCTCACGCAGGGTATCGCTAAACTTAATACGTTTGATTGACGCGTCTTCATTGAGCAAACATTGCACACGCTCTTGCCAATCAATGCCCAGTTTGGTCACGCGTTTTCCCGACTCTATATGATGGGCAATCTCGTCACACACTAATTCCTGTTTTTTACAGCGAATCACGCCACCTTCTTCTAAGGTCGCTTTTAATTCAGCCTCGTCCAGCAACGTAAATCCAGCACTTGGCGTGCCAGAGCGTACCCACTCAGTCAGCGTAATCTCTATTGGAGTCTGAAGGGTAAGGGGTACAACTGGTAAAGAACCCAGGCTTTTACGTAATAAGGCCAACACATCTTCAGCTTTTTTAGCGCTACCACTATCTACGATAACGCGCTGATGTTGAACATCAATCCAAATCCATGTCTGGCTGTAGCGACTGAAAGCACGAGGTAATAGGCTATGGATAACCTCATCTTTCAGAGAGTCTTTTTCTGTTTTCTTTAAACGGCGTTGCTGCTCCGTTTCGATTTTCAACACTTTGGCCTCAAGCGCTTGCTTGATCACTGTGGCCGGTAGCATTTTCTCTTCTTTACGTGCACAGAGCAAAAGCTGACCTTGACTAGCATGGACTAAGGTTTTTCCTTGTGGACCAAGGGGAGAAACCCAGCCCATAGCCAGTTTATCTTGGCTTGTGCATGGTGTGAACTGACTAGACGCTAATTGCGTTTCAATCTCTTCAGCAACTAGAGGGATCTCTCGGGTTAATCGGTAGACCATCATATTTTTAAACCACAACATTTGCTTTCCTCTGTTGGCTTTCGGCTGCGCGTATCATACTGAATTTACTTGGCGGTTTCAGCCACTATAGCATGGGCTTATTGGGTGATAGCCAAGGATGAAAAGCCTAAGCCATTCACCTTTTTAACGTTAATCTGGATCGGAATACGTTCTTTCATGGCCTCTACATGACTAATCACACCAATCATTTTCCCCGAGGCATTGAGACTATCCAGCGCATCTAGCGCGGTATCCAAGGTGGCGGAGTCAAGCGTACCAAAGCCTTCATCTAAGAACAGGGAGTCGATATGATTTTTCTCACTCATCAAGTCCGATAGGGCTAGTGCCAGTGCAAGGCTGACTAAAAAACTCTCCCCCCCTGAAAGGGTTTTGGTATCACGACACTCGTCAGCTTGCCATTGATCCACCACTTGTAATTCGAGTAAGTCTCGTTCGGTTCGTTGTAAACGATAACGGCCATGTAAGCGTTCCAACTGCTGGTTGGCGAGCCACACGAGGTGTTCAAGCGTGAGACCTTGAGCGAAACGTCGGAATTTGTCACCGCTGGCGGAACCAATAAGCTCGTTAAGGTGATCCCAAGTCGCTAAATGAACTTGCCGTTCAGTGATCATCGCGATAAGAGAGGATTGCTGCTGAGTGAGCCTATCGTCGGCTTGTAGCTGCTGGGCCACCTCTCCTTGCTGAACTAATACCTGCTGATAACGCTCCTGTTGTTGGTGGCGTTGCGCGGACAGTATCTCGCCAGTCTCTTGCGCGAGAGGAGGAGGGGTTTGGTTGTGTTGCACTACCGCTTGTTCAGCTTGCTGTAGTCGCGTTTTAGCGCGGTCAATCTGCTGTTCAGCTTGTTCGATTTTATACTGGTAGTCCTTAACGACCGATTCCGGCAGGATAGCCGCCATAAACTGTTGTTGGTCGGCGAAGCGTGACGCCTGTAAGGCTTCTGCGAACTGTTGCTCAGTATATTGATGCTGCGTCATCAGATTATCGAGCTGCGTGATAATCTGGCGCATCTCACCATGAGTCTGTTGTTGTTGATCCTTACCGCTCTGCCAGCGCTGCCGATGTTGCTGTTCATCAAGGCGATATTGCGCAGCACGTTCTTCAAGTGCTTGGCGTAATGCGCTGACGGGCTGATCACCGACTAATGCCTGACGCTCTGTTCGGTATTGTTGATAAGCCGACTGACCTGCGAGTAGTTGTTGTTCACGGTGGTGGATTTCCGCTTCACGCTGCGTCTGTTCGCGCTGTAGGGATGCCAGTCGTTCTGTGAAAGTATGCAGCTCTGTTTCACAAGCGAGCCGTTCTTTCTGGCGTTCTTGGTAGGCTCGCCAAATTTGTTGGTACTCGGTTAGGGTCTCCGCCAGTTGTACGATCGGCAGCGGCGGTAATTGATACTTTGCCAAATGTTGTAAGAGACTCTCTAAATCCTGTTGAAAATGTTGCTGTGCGCTGTGTGCCTGCTGCGTTAGCGTATCGAGCTGTTGCTGCTCTGACTGAGAGTGCTGGTCGGTTAACGCAGCAGCTTGCTGTTGCTGCTGTAGGTTTTGTTGATGCTGATAAAGTGTTTTCTCGAGTTGATCGCGCTGTGCGTGACGACGCTGTTGCTGTTCCAGAGCCTGCTGGTAACGCTGCTGGGAATCCTGCTGTTGGACATAAGCCTGCTCTAGTTCCTCACGGTTCTCAAGAGGCAGAGTAATACCATGTTGTGCCGTTTCCTGTTGCCATATTGAGCGTAGGGCGATAATACGCTCCTCCCCTTGAGCGAGTAGCTGGCGTTGATGCTGTGCCTCACGCTGACTATTGTGGCAGTCAGCCTCCAAGCGGGTAAGCACTTGCTTAATCCTGTCGACCGTCTCTCGCTGCTCATCACGGGCAGAAAAATGGTTGGAGGTAGCAACAGTATCCGCGCTTTCCTGATGACCTGGATGGGAAGTTGAACCACACACCGCACAAGGCTCGCCTTCTTGCAAACTTTCGCGCAGACGTTGTAAATCTGCAACCTGTTGCTCTAAAACACAGAGTTTCTCTAAAGCGTTGAGGTGCGCGGTTTCGGTTTCCAGCTGCCGTGTATGCTGGTTATGCTGCTGTTGCAAAGTGCTTAGCTGTTGTTCGCTATGAGTAAGCGCTTGTTGCGCCTGCTGAGCAGCGGATATCTGCGTTTGCCACTGATCAGAATAGCGTAATAATTGTTGATAGCAGGGGGTTAATTGTCCCTGTTGTTGGTGCCATTGCGTTAGGGCCTCGAAAGCCGACGTTTCCTCTTGTGCCATGGGATGGTGTAGAAATGCGGCTAAGGCCGATTCGCTCGCGTTAACCAGGTGTAGCGCGTCATCAATCCGTTGCTGTTGGCCTGACCGTTCACGGCTTAGCGAATGCAGTGTGCTTTTTCGCTGTTCGAGCTGTTTTATCATGGCTTGATGGGCGTTTTTCTCTCGCAACAGCTGCTCGGCTGTACGCTGCCAGCCACCCAGTTCCGGTCCCCAATCGCTGAGTGTCGGATAGCGGTTTTGCCAATCCTTTATCACGCCTATACGTTGCTGCAGAGTTTCCGCTTGCTGCGTCATTACCCCCAACTTCTGACCTGTCTCCTGATAGGTCTGTTGCAAGAGGCGTTGCTGCTGCTCGAGTTCGTGCTGTTGCTGAGCTAACTGTTTAATCCGTTCATCAAGGGGAATGATTTGTTCCACCAGTAATTGCTGTTGCTGCTGATGGTAGCCTTGAAATTGTTGTTCCGCTTGAACGCTATTTTGCCAGACTTGATAGAGGGTCTGTAATTGCTGTTCGCCTTGTTCAACCTGTTGTTGTAACGTTGATTGTTGAGTGCGTGTCACCGTTAAGCTATGGGTAGATTGCTCCAAGGCTTGCCAAAAGGGTAATAGTTGCGCTGCAGGTTGGTAGGCGGCAAGCTGATCTCGTAGCGGGACGACGGCCTCCGCTTGCTGTTGAGTCGTGATTAACGCCTGCTGGCTATCCGTGGCTTGTTGAAGAAGCTGATGATGATAGTGTTGCCAATTCAGTGCATGCTGTAGCTGTTCAATGTGTTGATGTAAGGCATCTTGTTCTTGTGCTAAAGCTTTACGTTGTTGGAATAAGGCGTCACGCTGCGAACCGTTAAGTAGCGTAACACCAGAGAGCTTGGCCTGCAGCTGATTGAGCTCGAGCTTATATTGCTTATGCCGCTCATAGACCTGCTGTGACAGACGCCCATAGATATCCGTACCCGTCAATTCTTCAAGTAATTCAGCCCGTTCGGAGACGGGAGCGTTCAGGAAGGCGGCAAACTGCCCTTGAGATAGCATCATTGAACGAGTGAAACGCTGGAAATTGAGGCCCGATAAGGTTTCGATGGTTTTCAGTTTATCCGACACTTTATCCGCGAAAATTTTATTATCAGCGCAGCGAGCCAGCTCTACTTTTGGGGGTTGTAACTTACCACGATGATCGTTTCTTGCTCTATTCTGACTCCAAAAGGCTCGCCAAGCTTCTCCTTTAATCTCAAACTCTACTTCTGCTAAACAATCGCTGGTTCCACGGGTCATTAGCTGATTTTGTGTAGGGGAAATAGCCCCTAAACGAGGCGTCTGATGATAAAGCGCTAAGCATATTGCATCCAGTAGCGTGGTTTTGCCTGCACCGGTTTCCCCTGTAATAGCAAATAAACCATTATCGCTAAAAGGCGGTAATGTGAAGTCGATAAACCATTCCCCTCGCAGGGAATTTAAATTTTTAAGGCGTAATGTTAATATTTTCATGGTTTATCCCTGTCCCTCATTCAATTCTGCTGAGACTTCTCGGAACAGTTGCAGCATGCAGTGGTATTGCACCTCATCCAGCGGCTCTTGAGCTAAGCGTCGCCGAAAAACTTCTTCTGGCGTAAGTTCATTCAAAGTTTCTTTCATTTTTGTGCTGACCGCTAGAGAGGACTGAAGTCGTTTACGCCGCAGTAAGAGAATTTCCACGGCGAGGCCCTCTGCCATTTTTTCTACCCGTTGTTGCAAATCGCTGAGATATTCCTCGTGCTGGATCTCGATATCTAGCCAGATTTTTTGCCCAGATATCGGCGCTTCTAAAGCTGCTAGCTGATCAGCAAGCTCACTTAAGCTCCCTTTCAAGCTGCGCATCGGTTGAAAACAGGGAATATCGACAGTTTGCCATTGTAATGGCTGGTCAGCTGTTAGGGTGATTAGGGTGATACTCTTTGACGAGCCGAGTTCGTCAAAACTCAACGGAATCGGTGAACCCGAATAGCGAATCGGTTTCTCGCCGCTAACATTTTGCGGGCGGTGGATATGGCCTAACGCAATATAATCCGCAGGTGGAAAGGCACTTGCCGGGAAGGCTTCCAAAGAACCAATGTAGATATCGCGAACAGAATCGCTCTTCGTCACGCCGAGTGCAGTAAGGTGCCCGGTTGCGATGATAGGTAGGCTTTCAAGCTGATGCTGCGCCGAGTAATCACAGGCTTGCTGGAAAATATCATGATAATAGCGCGTGATAGCTTGTAACAGGTCTTGTTGTTTCTCTTTGCCTGAAAGTCCGGCTTGGCTCAGTTGAATATCACGCGGGCGTAAATAAGGAATGGCACAGAGAATTGCCGCAACATTCCCGTTTCTCTCTTTCAAAGGAAAGAGAGGCGAGCCACCTTGCTCACTCGGACCTGTAATAATATGGGTATTGAGGCAGGCAACGAGCTCTCTTGATTCATTGAGCGTAGCGACTGAATCGTGGTTACCGGCTAAAAGATAGAGCTGACAGTCGGTTTCTTGCAGGGACACAATAAATTGATTTAAGAGTTCTCGGGCATAACTTGCTGGGGTGGCCGTATCAAAAATATCACCCGCCACTATGATGGCATCAACCTCTTGATCGATGACTAACCTCTTCAGCCAGTGAAAAAAAGCCTGATGCTCTGCTGCACGACTTCGAGCATAAAAGAACTGGCCCAAATGCCAATCTGAGGTATGAACTATTTTCATCAGGCTTCACTTCTTAAGGTTTAAAGGCAGGAGTATAGCCTTTACCGATAAGGCAAAAAACACCTCAGGACAAACTTGCAATCGTTAAGGGAAGATGATTAGTTACTACCGTTATTCATAAAACTGTAATAAAACTGACAGATAATGGCGAGCATATCTAAGTAAGTGGTTAATTTTGGAGATAAAATGGCCAAGCGGATCTTAGTAGTAGAAGATGAAGCCCCCATTCGTGAAATGATTTGTTTTGTACTCGAACAGAATGGTTATGAGGTAATCGAAGCAGAAGACTATGATCGTGCTCTCCGACAATTAATTGAGCCTTGGCCAGATTTAATCTTGCTGGATTGGATGTTACCAGGTGGCAGTGGTATTAATTATATCCGGCATCTTAAGAAAGAAGCTTTAACCCGAGATATTCCCGTACTCATGCTGACGGCGAAAGGGGAGGAAGAAGATCGCGTTCGTGGACTTGATGCCGGCGCTGATGATTACATGCTTAAGCCTTTTTCTCCAAAAGAGTTGATTGCACGGATTAAAGCGATTATTCGCCGGACCTCACCCATGCCTGAAGATGAGGTTATTGATATTCAGGGACTGGTTTTAGACCCGAGTTCGCATCGCGTGATGGTAGGCGAAATGCCAGTGGATATGGGGCCGACGGAATACCGTCTATTACACTTCTTTATGTCCCACCCCGAAAAAGTCTATACCCGCGAACATCTATTGAATCAGGTCTGGGGCACAAACGTCTATGTGGAAGATCGAACCGTAGATGTTCATATACGACGCTTACGTAAAGCCCTGGAAGCTTCAGGTTATGAAAAAATGATCCAAACGGTACGCGGCGCAGGTTATCGTTTTTCGATACGCTATTAAAGGATGATGTGGTGCTTGATAAATTATCACTCAAAACACTTTTGCTTGAGCTAAGTCTTGTTCTTATTGTAGCCTCGGTCATCGGATTTTTTTTTCATCAACCCGCCATTGCAATAATCATTGGGCTTTTGGGGCTTCTCGGGTGGCATTTTAAGCAGCTTCTACGTCTCTCGCATTGGCTTTGGATGGACCGAAGTATGACTCCCCCATCGGGGCGTGGCAGTTGGGAACCGCTCTTTTACGGTCTCCTCTTGATGCAACAACGCAACAAGCGCCGGCGCAGTGAGTTACGTTCCTTAATTCAGCGGTTTCGAAGCGGAGCCGAATCACTTCCTGATGCCCTGGTCTTGGTCACGGAAGAGGGGAATATTTTTTGGTGTAACGGCTTAGCACAACATCTACTAGGATTGCGTTGGCCCGAAGATAATGGTCAAAATATTCAAAACCTCTTACGTTATCCGGAGTTTGCGCGCTATTTGCAGCAACGGCAATTTGCGCAGCCCCTAGTGCAAAGCTTAAATAATGGTCAGCAGGTAGAGTTCCGAGTAATGCCTTACAGCGATCAACAATGGTTAATTGTTGGCAGGGACGTGAGTCAAATCCATCAGCTTGAAAATATGCGTCGAAATTTTTTTGCCAACGTCAGTCATGAGCTACGAACCCCACTTACCGTACTCCAAGGCTATCTGGAAATGCTTGAAGGGGGAGCAATGCCGCCGGCAAGCCAGCAAAAAGCGCTCTCCTCGATGCAAGCGCAAACGCATCGTATGGCTGAATTGGTGAAACAACTTCTGACCCTTTCAAAAATCGAAGCGACCCCCGCCTATGAGATGCGCCAACATATCGATATTCCCCGACTTCTCGAGCAGGTTTATCAGGATGCCATCGCACTTAGCGATGGACGTCACCAGTTGGTTTATGACGTCGATCAAAGCTTAACGGTGCGAGGGAATGAAGAGCAATTACGTAGTGCACTCTCTAATCTCGTGTTTAACGCGATTAACCACACGCCAAACGGAACTAAGATTACGATCCGTTGGCAGAAAATACCCTCCGGTGCTGAATTTACCGTGAGCGATAACGGACCAGGAATAGCGCCTGAACACCTCTCTCGACTGACCGAACGTTTTTATCGTGTCGATGGGTCTCGGTCGCGTCATTCCGGAGGAAGCGGGTTAGGCCTAGCGATTGTTAAACATGCCTTAAGTCATCATGGTAGTAAGTTACGAATTGAGAGCCAACCTCATAGTCAAACACGTTTCAGTTTCCAGTTAGGGAAATCCCATATTCTCTCTGACGAGTAATAATACAGAAAGCAGTGTAAATGCCCCTCTAAGGGGCGTTAAGTCCGCTCCAGTCCAGTCTTATCATTGATTATCCCACACCGCTCGATAGATGTGATAAGCCATTTTGTTGGAGGTAATAAACCGTCAAGCGTTAAGCGTTAAAACGTCTAGGGACAGATTATTCTGAGGTCGATGTCACGTATCGAACAAAAAATACACATATCATTTTCTAAATGTTTCACACTAGACTTGGTATAATTACTGCTTTATCCCTCTTTTTTAGAATATCCTCCTGCATTGCGCTTGCTCTGTTGCCTTTGTTTGTTATAAAAGATTTACTTATGACCTTGACGGGGCTTGTGGCTCAACGCCATCTCACTTTTTATTCCCTCTGGCGTAAGCCTTCAGAAGGGAAGGTGATCGTCAACAAACTATAACTTTTATAAACGACAGGGCGACATAGAGTATTTATGATGAAACGTTTAACGACTAGGGACATTTTTGCGCTGGGGTTTATGACTTTTGCGCTATTTGTCGGTGCCGGTAATATTATTTTCCCTCCTATGGTCGGTATTCAATCCGGCGAACATGTTTGGGTTTCCGCTATTGGTTTCTTGATTACTGCAGTAGGTTTACCGGTTGCGACCGTTATTGCATTAGCTCGGGTCGGTGGTGGGGTGGATAGCCTCAGTACGCCCGTCGGTAAAGCGGCAGGTATCGTGCTGGCAATGGTCTGCTATTTAGCGGTTGGCCCACTCTTCGCAACGCCCCGTACTGCAACGGTCTCCTTTGAAGTTGGGATTGGCCCACTGGTGGGCGAAAACTCAATGGCACTGGCTATCTACAGTGCGATCTATTTCTGCCTAGTTATCGTGATTTCACTGTTCCCTGGTAAGCTGCTTGATACTGTGGGTCACTTCCTTGCACCCGTCAAAATTGTTGCGCTAGCGATTCTAGGGATTGCCGCCATAATGTGGCCAGCGGGAAATAATCTTCCTGCAACAGAAGTCTATCAGCATGCGGCATTTTCTAATGGCTTCGTAAATGGTTACCTGACCATGGATACCTTAGGGGCATTGGTATTCGGAATTGTGATTGTGAATGCTGCGCGTTCTCGTGGTATCGAGAGTCCACAATTACTGACGCGCTATACTGTGCTGGCAGGAATCATTGCTGGTGTGGGGCTAACACTGGTTTATCTGTCTCTGTTCAAATTAGGTTCAGACAGCGGTAGTTTAATTAGCCAATCAGCAAATGGTGCAGCAATTCTGCACGCGTATGTGCAACATACGTTCGGTGCGGGTGGCAGCCTATTCTTGGGGGTGCTGATCTTTATTGCCTGTATGGTGACGGCAATCGGCCTAACCTGTGCCTGTGCTGAGTTCTTTGCGCAATACATCCCTCTGTCTTATAAGACGTTGGTGGTGATCCTTGGTGTATTTGCGATGATTATCTCAAACCTTGGTTTAACGCATCTGATCGCTATTTCGGTCCCCGTCTTAACCGCTATCTATCCGCCGTGTATTGTATTAGTCCTACTAAGCTTTACCCTTAATTGGTGGCAGGAAGCGGGTCGAATAATCAAACCTGCGATGGCAGTCAGCTTGGTATTCGGGATTATCGATGGATTAAAAGCCAGTGATTTTAGTTCAGTCGTGCCGGCAAGCCTGCAGCATTTACCTCTGTCCGAACAAAATTTATCATGGTTACCCCCAGTGTTAGTCGTTATTATTGTGGCGGCTATCATTGATAGAATGAAAGGTAAGGCTGTCAGCGTGAAAACCACGCAGTAAACAGTGTTGAAGTGAACAACCACGGGCTAAGGCTCGTGGTTTTTATTTGTGGGATCGGAAAATTATGCAACAAAAAAATACCCTAAAGCGGGGATTGAGTATTCGGCATATCCGTTTTATGGCACTAGGTTCGGCGATAGGAACGGGCTTATTCTATGGGTCTGCGGATGCGATTCGTATGGCTGGGCCTAGTGTCCTGTTAGCCTATATTATCGGTGGACTTGTCGCTTACATTATTATGCGCGCCCTTGGCGAAATGTCGGTCAATAATCCTTCAGCCAGCTCCTTTTCACGTTATGCCAATGATTATTTGGGGCCTTGGGCGGGGTATTTGACCGGCTGGACCTACTGTTTTGAAATCTTGATCGTGGGTATCGCCGATGTCACAGCATTCGGCGTTTATATGGGGGTCTGGTTCCCAGAGGTGCCCCATTGGATTTGGGTACTCAGTGTCGTCTTTATTATCGGCGCGATTAATATGATGAGCGTCAAAACTTTCGGCGAAGTCGAGTTTTGGTTCTCCTTCTTTAAAATTGCCACCATTACGCTAATGATTATCGCTGGCTTCGGCATGATCATTTGGGGCATAGGTAATGGCGGGCAGCCAACCGGTATCTCTAACTTATGGGCACATGGCGGATTTTTTGCGCATGGTTTAGTGGGGATGTTACTTTCGTTGCAGATGGTCATGTTCGCCTACGGCGGGATTGAGATTATTGGGATCACCGCGGGTGAAGCGGAAAATCCAGAAAAATCAATTCCTAAAGCGATCAACTCCGTCCCTTGGCGTATTCTTGTGTTCTATGTCGCGACACTGTTCGTGATTATGGCAATCTATCCTTGGAACCAAGTTGGTACTCAAGGTAGTCCTTTTGTTCTAACGTTCCAGCATTTAGGGATTGCCGCCGCAGCCTCTATCTTAAACTTTGTCGTCATTACCGCGTCTCTCTCTGCCATCAATAGCGATATTTTTGGGGTAGGGCGTATGCTGCACGGATTGGCGGAGCAGGGACAAGCGCCCGCTATTTTCCGCAAGGTTTCCTCACGCGGCGCCCCAGCGGTGACAGTTGTCGTCATGATGGTGGCACTATTGGTTGCGGTATTGCTTAACTATTTAATGCCGGAAAAAGTCTTTTTAGTGATCGCCTCATTAGCGACCTTTGCGACGGTATGGGTATGGATCATGATCTTACTTTCGCAAATTGCTTCACGGATCAAAATGGGCAAAGAGGCGGCTAAATCGCTGAAATTTGCTCTACCTGGCGGTGTGCTGCTGTCCAGTCTTGCCGTGATCTTTTTGGTCTTTATTATCGCATTGATTGGCTATTTCCCTGATACTCGCCTGTCATTATACGCGGGTGCAGTCTGGGTGGTGTTACTGATGCTAGGCTATCCATTGACCCGTCGTAATCGCTAAACGGGGAAGGAGTCGCTGCCGACGGTTCGGCAGCGATTTTTTTTAAGCAGGAATACGTAGCGATTGACCTGGATAGATTTTATCTGGATGCGACAGCATCGGCTTGTTCGCTTCAAAGATCTTATTGTATTGGTTAGCATCACCGTAAACTTGCTTGGCAATACCACTTAGCGTGTCGCCTGACTTCACGGTATAGAACTTGCTTTCAGTCTCGGCATCATTTGTTTTCACGTTATCTTCTACGTTACTAATCCCCGCAACGTTACCAATAGCGACTAATATTTTCTCTTTTAACTCTTGGCTAATTCCATCGCCATTAACGGTTGCTTTATCGCCATCAACATTGACTTGCACTTTGTCAGCGCCAGGAATTCCTAGCTTTTTCAGGTGATCTTGAATTTTAGTTGCTGCATCATCGTGTGAAGAGACTGAATCCCAAATTTTTTCACCTGCTTCTTTAACAAAATCAAATAAGCCCATTACCAACTCCTGTTTTAGGTTATGAAATATGAGAATGTTTCATCGTAAAGCATAGACTATTTACTTCACAATGAGAGATATCTGGCTGTAGTGAATATATTTAGTGCTAAACGTTTCTGTCATCAGGGGTTCGCGCTACACTAGGCAACCCTACTGCCTCAGTTTAGGAGACACCATGTATTGCCCTTTTTGTAACGCTGTCGATACCAAAGTCATTGATTCTCGTTTAGTCAGCGAAGGGTCGTCAGTACGTCGCCGTAGGCAGTGTTTACTCTGTAGCGAACGTTTTACCACCTTCGAAATCGCTGAATTGGTGATGCCACGTGTCATCAAAAGCGACGAGGTACGAGAGCCTTTTGATGAAGAAAAAATGATGCGTGGGCTGATGAAAGCCTTAGAAAAGCGTCCAGTCAGTGCCGATGCTTTGGATAACGCTGTGCACCGAATCAAAGCGAGATTACGTGCAACCGGGGAACGCGAGCTACCAAGTAAGGTGGTGGGGAATTACGTCATGGACGAATTGAAGCTATTGGATAAAGTCGCTTATATCCGCTTTGCTTCAGTCTACCGCAGTTTTGAAGACGTCCGCGAGTTCGGTGAGGAAATTGCTAAGCTGGGGAGCGAGTAATGTCAGATAAAAAGTTTATGCAGCAGGCTTTGCAACTTGCCGCACGGGGACGTTTCACGACAAGCCCTAATCCGAATGTCGGGTGTGTGATCGTTAAGGACGGCGAAGTCGTTGGTCAAGGCTGGCATAAAAAAGCGGGTGAGGGGCATGCCGAAGTCAATGCATTGCGTGAAGCCGGGGATAAGGCCCAAGGAGCGACCGCTTACGTTACCCTCGAACCCTGCAGCCATCATGGTCGAACTCCGCCTTGTTGTGAGGCCTTGATTGAGGCAGGGATCGCTCGGGTCGTCGTGGCGATGCAAGACCCCAACCCACAAGTAGCGGGCAGAGGCTTACATCGTTTACGTCAAGCAGGGATTGAGGTTGAATTCGGCCTCTTTGCGCAAGAGGCTGAAAAATTAAATCAAGGTTTCCTGAAACGGATGCGAACAGGCTTTCCTTGGGTACAGCTGAAAATGGCTGCTTCTCTTGATGGTCGTACCGCTATGGCAAATGGCGAGAGCCAGTGGATAACTTCTGCCGCCGCACGGCAAGATGTGCAAACTTTTCGCGCTCAAGCGTCAGCTATCCTCACTACCAGTAAAACCGTCCTCGCCGATAATCCGAGTATGAATGTACGCTGGGGAGAATTAACCCCTGAAATACAAGAATCCATTGGTAGCGAGGAAAAGCTTCGCCAACCGGTACGTGTGGTACTGGATCGCCATCGCCAAGTGAACGACGATCAGACCCTATTTATGACGACTGAATCGCCGACTTGGCGCGTGGTGACTGAGCCTGCAGCAGATGCTTCATGCTGGGATAAAAGCCTGGTGGTTCCTGAACACCAAGATAATATCGACCTTGTCGCGTTAATGATGGTTCTGGGCAAACAGGACATTAATAGTGTGTGGGTTGAAGCCGGTGCTACCTTGGCAGGGCAATTACTCCATGCTGGTGTGGTAGATGAATTAATTTTGTATATGGCACCGACCCTAATGGGAACCGATGCCCGTGGGCTTTGTGTGCTGCCGGGCCTTGAGCACCTTGCTCAAGCTTTACGATTTGAGATACTAGATATCAAACAAATCGGCCCTGATATTCGTATTATTTTACAGCCAATTTCAGTGTCTACGTAAAAGCCTAAGCAGTTCGTCAAACATTATGCTAGAATTCGCGCCCTGTTGGGCGTCTAACTCTTAACCTGAAGGATATTTATGAAAATTATCGAAGCGCCGGTTGCTACGCCAGAAGCAAATATTGCGATTGTTATCGCTCGT
>Ga0157363_1001775_pt1 | contig 18386 bp, 7 predicted proteins | sample AttsexASBM1_FD_111477 | JGI IMG/M metagenome (GOLD analysis project Ga0157363, IMG submission 111477) | Fungus gardens microbial communities from leaf cutter ant in Ribeirão Preto, State of São Paulo, Brazil - Atta sexdens ASBM1 | ecosystem: Host-associated > Fungi > Mycelium > Unclassified ... | reverse complement strand
CCCAGTAATGATCTCGTTCGGTTTGAGCAACTCATAATACACGACACCAAGTTGATCCCACCAAATACACAACATGAGTTTTTTTCCATGAATATTTGGTTTGGCTGTCGATGTTGAAGCATGGCCAGGTGATCTCCATGATTTCCTCTTCTTTGGATTGTCGTAGTGGATCCATTTTTCATCACCAATGACTATACGATGCAAAAAACCCTTTCGTTTATGCCTGCCAAGCAGCATTTCACATGTGAAAAATCGGCGTTCAACGTTTCTCGGCTTCAGTTCATATAGAACCCAATTCCCTTGCTTTTGAATCATTCTCAATGATTTCAATCGATATGAAATTGTTTGTTGAGTCACTCCTGTAAATGCAAGTTCTTTTTGCGTTTGGCATGAATCTTCATCCAATAATGCTTCCAATTCCGCGTCTTCGTACACTTTCGGCCTTTCGCTACGTTCTTTGTCTTCGACGTCAAATTCACCGTTCTTAAACTTTTGAAACCACTTACGACTTCTCTCACTTAAGGCAGCATCATCATATGCTTCTACAAGCAATCTATGAGCCTCAGCTGCAGATTTCTTCAAATTAAAGAAGTAAATCAAAAGTTCTCGCAAATGACCCTTATTCGGCTCGACATTTTCGTACAAAAAAAAATATATGATGTTGATACAAAATCGCTAATATTTCAAGATTATGATGTTGCCGGATGTCTAATCTTACGATATGTCGTTTTACATCAAACAATTTTAATATAGTTTATTAGTGGCGCCGTCTTTTGCAAAACGGTGGAAACTTATTTGTACTCCCAATATATACAGTAGCGCAACTCTCCTGATTTTAGTTGGCCAAAATAGAGTGCGTGAAATAAATAAATTGCCTCATCTCTTTTTTTCCTTTTTTTATTGCTCTCTCTCTCCTCTCTCTCTTTCTCTCTCTATTTAAGTAAGCGTTTCAATATTCCACTTAAATATTTGTCTTTCAAGCATACATGGTTCAGAGTAAAAATTTAGAGAGAAATATATTGCCCATGAAATGTTGTGAGAAATCTCGAAAGATTGGTCTAATTTTTAAAAAAGTAATAAAGTGAAAAAGTGAACAAAAAGTAACATAAAAATCCGAGCAAGAAAGATTTCTTTTTATTTATTGTATTTTAAACTTATTTTTTAGACATATGTATATAAATTTTTTTTATATCAGTTTTCTCATAATATTTTCATAGTTATATAATTAATATCTTTATACAAATATACATTTTTAATTTAATATTTTTTCATATTTTTCTTTATTTTTCTATATATTTACAATTTATTTTTATTAATTTTCATAAAGTTTAAATTATTTCATTGCAATATTAGATTTATTCACGTCGCATGCTTTAATATGCTCCAATATGTTCTTATAATAGCACTTATTCATTTCAACAATTCGTCGGAGTGTGATGCGAATTAATCTAGTGAGTTTTGACAGAGAAATTTTGACAGAATCAAAAAAAATGAAAAGAGAAAGAAATTTAGGCGACAATCATGGCAACGCTAACTTAGTTATTTCACGCATGAGCACTTCATTTTGGCCTACACTAAAATCAAACCGACAGAGAGTTGCACTACTGTATATACTATGCTCAGGCACACAGCACACAGCTTTATGTTGATGCTTTGCACATTTTACAGTCACGCGATTTTATAATTTTTCAAAGTAATCTTTCAATATATACACTATACACACATGGTGATCTTGCTGACAAGTGTTTCATTAAAGAACACTAAACGTAAGTGAGCACCTGAAAACTTTTAATTCGCTATTATATTGATCAAATTAAAATGGCGCTGATTAATTGTCACGATTTTCTATGCTTTACAATGGAGATGCCCATTCCAATACAGGGTACGTTACCAAAATCCGGACAAATCGAACAATTTCTTTAAACAAAATATTTTTAAAATTAAATATTACAAAAAATCCTTTTACATAGCACTTGAGGGATCTCTGTAAAGCACAATTATTCGATATAGTCTCCCTATTAGCTTGAATGACAGCCTCTATTCTCGATCTGAAGCGTTCGCACGCACGCTGTTCATGCCGACGAATGCTGCTTCAATAACGGTCCTTAGTGACATTGGAATGCTGAGACTTGTTTGTGACCCTTTCAATTACGCTCCATACGTAATAGTCCAAGGAATTTAAATCTGCGCTACTGGGAGGCCAGAATTTTTTTAATCAAAACATCGACGTTGTCTGAGAGCCAAGTTTGAATCAAATGATTCGTATGAGCCAGTGCACCGTCCTGTTGAAAAACGTATTCCGGATGCTACAGTTTCCATCTACGGCTTTACTATACCCATCAGAATGTGCAATGATTGCCCTGGATTATCCGAAATCAACGCTCGAGGCCTTTCAACGACTGCAGTGCTTCTTTCGAGTGAACTCTTCCTCGCTAGTATATTGGAACCTTCGTTAGACTGTTCTAAAGCCATATATTTTATCACGTCATAAATGGTTAATCTCGGGTATCCAAAGAACCGAATTATTTCCGTTGCTGAGCACCCAACGTGAAGGCCTTCGATGATCGCGGCTCTTCGATTATACTTCACACTTGGTTTCAATATTGCAGCTATTTTGAGAATATAAGAGGTTCCGCACAATAAAAGGAACAGGGAACAGAGAACAAAGAATAAGAATTTCAACCTATCAGAAATCATGTATTGTGGAATACACAGTTTCTGATAGATTGAAATTCTTATTCTCTGTTCTCTGTTCCTTGTTTCTTTTGTGCAGAGCCCCTAACGGTTTATTAGAAGCATCAGACTTTCTCGGACGCCAACAACAACCTCTGGCGAAGGCACAATAGCGGAAAATTTAAAGTGAAATTTATCCGGATTTTGGTAACGCACTATATATAATTCAATGACGCTGACATCTGAATTTGCATAGAGTCCCTTTAATAAAAGTCAAGTGAGAAACGCTGATCACGTGATTGATCAAATTTCGAATCTCTTTAAACGCCGCCATTTGCGGATACTTTCGATGTAAATCTGTGAATTGGTGTCAGCAACTGTTTCATGATGTAGAAGGCGCGAATGCGAAATCAGACTTGACTCCTGCACACAGAACGCGGCAACACTTGCCGCACAGCGGAAGTAATATTACATCATTTCTAGAAATTTTGCATGATAAGGCCTACTTAAGAATATAGAATTATTGATTAGTGCGATAACTTCCGCCATGCTTAAGATCCTTATTAGATATAGATATGCTTCTTCTTCTGAAATTGACAACGGATATTCGGAAGGATTCTTCCTTTTATCTGATTAATTTACTTAGTGTAAACTATTAATTTTTTTCTAGTTTCTATATTGTTCACTTCGGCCTAGCGGCAAGCTATCATGGAGATTGCAATTGAGATTGCGTTCTGTTATTCACTACGAAAAAAATTTACGTTACAAATACTTTACAAAATCTTAAAAATTTTAATTATAGGAAAAAGTTTGGTTGGTGATTGAAAATAGAATCTCCTACATTAATTTAATTTCGATAAATATATCTGTTTGATTAAATGCTACCAACGCTACGCTAGGATCGTTCATGGAACTTGCTAATGCTATTGCACTATTGGCTCCAAGAACAGCATTGGTAGTGTTTGCGTCCATAGCGCGAATAGTATCTCCCCGAACGCATCCATAGTGTCCTAGTTTCCATCGAGGGTTTAAACCAGATCAGAATGTTAGAACCAACCAACAGTCGAGTATTTTCCTGTTGCAGTCAAATGACAAGGGAATGCTCGACTGTAGTGTTGATTGATTCTTACATTCTGATCCAGTTTAAATCTTCGTTGGAAACTAGGCCATTATCCATATAATACGATTGATTACATACTTCTTCATTAATATGGACACAGTAACAGAATGTTAATGATTCGATAATTACAGCAAATATGAATATAGATATTAATCAGCACCCTACGATTTCGTTTCTTTTCTTTCTCTTATATCTCATTGAGTGATAAACGCAGAAGCGGTTTCATTAAGTTTCAGCCAATTATAAGATTGTTTTACTATGTTAAAAATATTTTACTACTAAAGAAGTTCTAATGTTTATCAGTTTGTTATATACATTATTATATTTGCATTAAAATACTATTTTTATTATTACAAGTATTGTAAATAACATTAAAAGTATGATTTTATTAAAATATGATTTCCGCGTGTTCCGCTTCTATTTATTAATGGGACATAAAGGATTTATGCTCGTATCATAGTCTTATATTTAAAGCTTTCTTAAATTTATCTTCAGATATTCTATGAATTATTTCATTAGCTATTTAGCATCTAAAGATAAATTTAAGCCTTAAGTACAAGGCTATGGTCAATATTCTGACTATGGTCAATGCTATGCTACAAACGTTTTGAAGCGTTTTTTAATTTAAATAATTGGTCAGTTTGTAAAATTCTTTCTTCTAATTGGTCCATCAAATGCTTCAAAGCATTTGTAGATCACGTCGAGACTTTGATCACAGCTATGAATATGGGTATTAGAAAAAGCGTAAGAAAGAAAACGGAATGGCTGTGATTCGTCGTGTTGATTCCGCAAGTTATGTTCCGTCAATTTTCGCTCTATGGGACGGCACCCTCTCGCTGCGTTCGGAAACACTCACTGGTGCTACTAAACACACCCAGCCATTCGGAAATATTCACAATAATATGTGTACTCGATGTGCACTAGTGTGAGATCGTTCGGAAACATCGAGAGAGTTACACCAAGTGCCATTAAATCCCGTGCGAAAAGCAAGGGGAGTCGGTGTGAGCCGGTGTGTTATGGTCGCAACACAGACTTGCAAAACGCATAAGGGAATCGACCAATCGCAATTCGAAATTTGGAAGGAAAGACTTATATCCTTTTTTTTTTATAATTATATATCGCCGTTGCTCTTCTTTACAATCATTCCACCGCCTTTCTTCACTGGTGAGCTCGAGGTTAAACGTGTGTAGAGTTAAACGTGAGCAGTGAAGTGGAATTGAGATGACACACGGAAATCGTTCGGGGACTCATCATTCAAAAGCACATGATACCTTCACTATTTCTCCACTGAATCACAGTGTACAGTAACGCAACTCTCTCTGTTGGCACGTTTGATATTAGTGAAGCCAAAATCGCGCGCATGCGCAAATTGAGACATTACATACGGTAACGCCATCTAGACTTCTCTCTCATTTACTCTCTTAGACTGTCGCACATATCTTCCGTAACAGTAACCATAAGATATACCGTAAGAATAAGCCGATCACAGAGAATTCTTTTGAATTCTTAATTCTGATTGACTGATTCTTGCGTTATGTCTTATGTTACTGTTACAAAAGGTGTGTGCGATAGCCCTTACTCTTTTATTCTGTCCGAATCATAGATCCTGTTTTTATAGTCCAAATAATATCTTTTTAAAGCGATTACAATGAGATTTGAAGACATTAAAAATTAAATCATAAAAAATTAACAAATCATAGTGGATTGTTGCCCTGACGATACGCCTTAAAATTTCATCGTAAATGAAATCGCTGATTAATTTATTGAAACATTAAAGAAATTTGATTATAAAAAAGTATAAAATTAAATTATATATATATATATATATGTAATTTATATATGTATACATTTGTGTGTGTGTGTGTGTGTGTGTGTGTGTGTGTGTCATGTGTGTATGCATATATTTGCAAATAAAGGGAGAATACAAATTTATGATTACAGAAAATGAGCTTTATTTTAATATGATAAAAAGTTTATGTATCTACGCATTTTTTAATTTTTTAAGTTGCTTTTATTAGATCATACTGTATCATATTCAATCTATGGTCTAGAAAGAAAAAAAGAAAACATTAAGAAATTGTTTATTATAAATATTATAAAATATAAAATCTACGCTAGTTTACATACAAAATAATATACGATTTTAAACATGCTAATGTATAGATAAATATCATATTTGGTTTGCAATGCATAATATAAAAATTTAATTATAATTATGTATTATATAATTTAATTATAATTATATGTTACATACAGAATATAAACAGCTCATGCAAAACAGATAAATATTTATAAGTAGTAATCTGAAAATAAATAAGTAATCTAAGGTAAACTGAAATTGACAGTCATAAAAATATAATTATAAAATTACCTTATTTTAGATAATGTCAAATCTTTCTCAAATTTTGTGGGTGACATCTGGATGAAGAAGAATTCTTCTTTTAATTTTAAACCATTTCTCTTCAAAAGCTCTTGTAAAGAGCATAATTGACAATTTCTAGAAGAATATTCAGGACCTTTTTCTTCTAAATCCAGTCTCCCACTTCTTCGTATCCAATCATCTATTAAATCATCTATTAAAATAATTTATTAATGTAAAAAAATATTAAACACGCATTTATACATAATTACAAATAATATTGAAAAATTGAAAATATTTATATATATATATATATATATATATATATATATATATATATATATATATAGTATATATTTATAATATATATTATTTTTGACATTGCGTTCTTGTGCATTGTATTCGGAATTTATACGTCGCATAATCACTCACGCAGTTTTGTCATAATTCAAAAGGATATTATAATTAAATTGGTTCCTTATGCGAACGCTACACAACATATTCTTATTTATATATATACGATATTATTATTACATGCGTATGTACAATTATCTATCTATATTTATATATATACATACATGCGTACATATGACTGTAAATACTTATCGAGGAATATCAATGTTTTCCTTCATATTGGCTTTTATATTTATAATTTTAATTTTTATAAATTTTAACATATCCATTGCCCGCGTATCAGATGCTTTTCAATTTCTAAACCGTTATGTGCATCAAAAGACCAATTTAAAAAATTAAAAGATGAACACTTATTTTTACGTAGTGATAGCAGCGGAATCACATCAAGAGTTCGATTTCGGACACGAAGGCAGTGAATATGTTAAATATTGTTTGAATAAAGTGCACAATGTATAACAAATGTACACATTGAAATCTTCTTTTGACACGATAATACGCGAGTGCTAAATTTTATTCTTTCGTTTTCAATAGTTTTCTAGTTTTATGTTATTTTATTAAAACTGAAATTTTATCTTTCTTATTAAAATTAAAAATCATACAGCGAATACACTGTGTCGCGCGCGCGCGACACAAATGTGAATGTATTAAATTGTGATTGTCAGACTTATTTATGTATATTCAAAGTCTGATAAAAAAAGAAAAATGTTAACATATTATTTACTATATCTTTACGCAGTACAGTTTACACAGCTGTACTCATATTAATGTTCGTGTATGTGCAAAGGATTTAAGATATTTCATGTATAGTGATATGATATAATGATTTACAAATATGCATCAATTGATTATATTTGACATATATACAAATAAATCACAGATAAATTGATGGCCATTGTAAATAATCGAATGCAGTATTAAGTTTTTCACAGCAAAATATAAAATAGATTTTTTAATACAGTGTATAGAAACGTTTATCGCGAATAGAATACATCTAATCTTATATAAAATTAACACAGTCTTTCTCATATCAATAAGAATCTGTTTTATAATATTAGGTGTAGTAAAAAGAAATCCATTATTTTTGCATGAAATTTAATGGAAAAATAATGGATTTCTTTTTACTACACCTAATACATTTAATTGAATTCTGATAATGATAAAAATCACATTTGATAATGATCAAAATCAAATATGCACTATTATGATACTGTGCAATTTGCGCATGTTCTTTCTACAAAGAGCAATTCCTATAGTTTGCAGAAAATTTTCCTAAACAATAAATTTAATATTACAGTATTAGCCTAATATATTATACGTCTAAAATGCACTCATTTCATTTAATCAAACGATGCATGAAGTGCGCATTAAATTTATCTCTAAGTTTACAAATATATATATTTACAATAATTAGATGTAACTTATGTAGCAATATGAACACTATGCTTAATGCTAATTCTTTTTTTAAATTTATTAATTTATTATCTAATAAATGAAAATATTCTTAAATTACATTTACCTCGTAAATATATTAGAAGATATTCTTTTTCAAATAAGATAATTTTTTTTTATTTACATTGAATCATATTTAAACATTTTTATGATAGCATATTACATGACAAGAAATGTTGAGATAATGCAGACATCGAGATTTTGTGGATTTAAAGAGATAATACAGAATTTTTTCGCAATTGTTAATATATAATATATAAAAATATAAAGCAAAATATTGAAAGTCTGAAGTGATCTCAAGAGGTTTTTTTTTAAGTACTTATCTTTAAGGTGATTAATAGTTTAAGAATTTAATGAAAATATAAATTAAGTCATAATTTGAAATAAAGAAAAAGATTTCAATTTTTTAATTTGTAATAGAATATTATATGGATTATAAAATGTATAAATTTTATATTGCATTTCGAAATGTTAGAATATTTGGTGTCTGTCGAATTGTCAATAATATCAATATTAATGTTTTTTTATAAAAGGGTACAAAATAAAATGCATAAACGTTAAATATCTACCTATTTTACTTGTTAGATACGAGTGAAATTATATAATAAAAGTTTTGTTCTTATTAGAATAATTTTAAAGATTTTTCCAGAAAAATTGATATTTAATTACGTTTTGTATTTGTATTATAAATAACAGTAAGTACGATGAAATGATGAGATTCATTATAAATTATAATAATCTTATAAATTATACATTTCTTCGTTGCGCACATTATATTATATAATTAATTTAATAAAACGATCTTTAATTCTAATATTCTTTCTTTTATGCTTCGTTTATGTTTATTTGTCATTTTACGTAGGATAAACTTAAAGATTACAGATGTTCGGCACGTTCACACAATACGTATAATAAATTTCTTCTACTTCAGATTTACTTAACTCTAATCCAATCATACGAATAATTTTAAGTACGTGTTACTCGACAATTTATTTGGAGTCTGGTTGTTATTATTTTGCGGTCGAACCCTGACAAGAGATATCTGTTTAATTGCTTTTTCAAATAATCTTCACAACTAATATTTTGCCTACCTCGTTATGCTGAAAAATACGTTGGCGTAGATCTATCATATATACAGTTGAATAAATCAGACGATAACGGGATTCTTCGAGATCGGTTTTAAACTAACAGTTAATACCGGTGATTCTGTTGACAGCTCTATCTTCCGCTATAAGGAAACGTCGCTTTGAGAAAGCGGTCCATTACCTATCCTCGCATTGTTGTTAATTCGTTTCGTTGTTGTCGTATTATTTATTGATTCCATGTTATTCGCGGACACGATCACATCCGGCGATTTTTTATTACTCGTCACGACGGCCACAAATTCTTTCTCATTGATAGTTGTCTGCGTTGATCGCGAAATGCACGTTAGCGAATCCCCGTTTTTTCGTTCCTTCGTTTCCATTTCGTAGCCTGCGAACAAAAATACAGAGATACTGTGCGTATAATTTGTGGGACATAGTATGTAAATGGAGAAATAAAAAATACGTGAAAATTATATTCAAGTTATGTGGAATTATTGAACAGAGAGCTTGGGGATTGTACTTACATTCGCTTTGAGTGGAGCAGTCCATCGTGGACGCGATATGTTTCTTGATGGCTTTATTTTGATCGCAAGTTGCAGCTGTCAAAACTGTCGTTGCTGTCACCGGTCCTATCATACTCGAGGCATTTGTGGCAGTTATCGCCGAACTTTTCGTCGGGTTGGGCCTTCCTGCCCTTACGGTTGGACGTACGTTTCTCTCAGGCCGAATTAAAATAATATACAGCTGCATATATAAATGAATTGCTTTATAATAAATTAAATTAAAATTAAAAAATTAGTCTAATGATTTAACAAAATTCGATATTGTATATTAAAGAATTAATTCAGCTTCAATTTTTTACATTAAAAGAATTGTAAGTTAAAATTCGTTTTTTAAAAGCTTGTCCCATTTATAACATATATTTTGAGAAACATTAAGGCAAATGTAAATTTTTAGCATTCTAAAATTTCTAAATAGATCACGATTGTATTAATTTAAATTTAACTTGATTTGTCATCACTTATAACTACTGAACATATCCGAGACTTCAACAAGGAGTTACAATAATTAAATACTTGATCACGTTCATTTTAAAGGCGAGTGTTTCTATATAGACATTCAAAGTGTCAAGCTTCACCTTTGGACTGAAGAGGCAAACCACCGTCACGGATGCAGAAAGACTAATTGTTACAGACATTGAGGTAATTCTCAATGCGACGTTGCTTCCGGTACCGTAGTACAAAGGAACGAAAGCAAGCCATATGACGCATGTTGTATACATCGTTAAACCTGAATTAGAAATGTTATTTCTTAACAATATTATTCTTTTGAGTTTCGTTAAACATTATTATATGGTAAATAAGTAATTTTAATTTTCAACAATCAAAGTGTTAAAACTTTTTAATAATTTAATTATTATTTATCTAAAAGTTTATTATTGACTTATCCACATACAATTGAAAGATATAATATCTTTTATGTTAAACATCTTTTACATACAATTGCATTGTAATTGTATGATTGAATTTTTAATCCGATTAATATTGCGTTTATTATTTCTTTATATATTGTAAGCTATATTTATTATAACAAATGTTTAATACTCTTACGATGTATTATTATTATTACATTTATACATATCGCGTATAAAATTTGAAGAATAGTGCTGTTGTTATTTTATTGATTCTATCAGCTTTTTCCAATTATAAAATAATAGCACGTAACATGGTGTAAATTAATAACGTAGTAAACAATAACTAGTGTAATGTGGTGACTTATGTGTAATGTAATAAGGAGCGGATATCGTGATGAAAAAGTAAACTTACCGATGTGTTTACTCTCGTTGAAAGCTTCTGGAATTTTTCTCGTGAGGATAGCGTAGATAGTACACACAATTATCAATATTATGGGATATGTAAATGCGATCATATAGCTGGTATCTATGTAGTTGTTGCATACGAGCAGATTGTCTTCCATCGTAGGATAGTGATGCATCGCTCTGGCAGGATCGATAATCATCCAAACTATGTTAATTAAGATTTGCACGGAGATCAATCCGGAACAGATAATAAGTTGCGATCGTGGTGATATGAAGGACGGCCTCTTTGCACTCCCGGCGTTGAAGATTCTTGAGATCCGATTGGTCTTCGTTAACAAAGCCGCGTATACTACCGTGAAACAAAAGCCTGCGGCGAATCTGTCAGTAGAGACGAAATTATATCTCCGTTTTTCTTAACAAAAAGTTCAATGAAGAATTATTTAATTAAGAAAAGTTGCTTCCTGTATACAATTCGTACTTCTGGTAGTGATTTTGGTTTGATATACAAAGAGATTTCTTTATTTTTTCACGTTATTTTTCTCTAAATTTTTACTCCGTTTTCGCGATATTGTTTTAAGGGAATTTTTTACACTCTCACTACCATGATAAATTGCATTAAGAAGAAAGTAGAAAAATAAGTTGGAGAGTTATTAGATTCGTGAACCATGTAACAACTAGTAAAACTGCCACTCTTACTTGGGCAGCATTGATCGTACACGAGAAATGTAATTTACGGAGTAACTGTAACAGTCTGGCAGGAACAAAGAGATTAATGCTGTCGTGTCGGAACTTGTGGAATACACCCGAAAAGATTTATAGGTTTTTTTTTTTACCTTTGAATACCGCAGACAATGTGCGTGGGCTTGAATATCAGAGTGAATGTGACGAGATAACAGAGCAGAATTCCCGAGAGAAGAACATAAGATAGTTCTCGTCCAGACGCGCGTACAACAGGCGTATCATTGTGTTTGAGGAAAACTCCGCAGACAAATAATGTCACCTGTTTTTTTTTGCACAAAACGTATATGCACAAATCAAATATATAAACAGCTATGGCATAAAATATATAATATGATTATTGCAATTTGAGATACAATTGAGATATATATATAGAATTTTAAATCTTTCAATTTTAGAAGATTAATTTTGCGAAAAATTAATCTAGTACAAGAAATACCTACCAACATCCCTGTGGCAGAAAAAGACATTGCACCTATTGCCCAACCACTTTCTGGACGTAGGAATTCCTCTGGAACTTCCCTGCACATCGAATGTGTTTCATCCGGCAGCGTACCTCGTTCACACTGCATACACTGCGTCTCATCTTCAGGATGCCGTATCTATGTGAATAACAGAATAAAATTCTTTTTTCTGAAGAGTAGAATATAACACGGTTGAATTCGATATTCTTATGTAATATAATTCGGTTCGCAAATTCACATTCATTTATATATAATTCAGTTAACATTCTTTTTCATCAGTTTTTCGCAATAACGTTCCAATTTTTTTTCTTTTTCCGAGAAACATCATTTTATCGAGTTCAAGTATTATTCGTTCTTCTTCGTTAAAGAATCTTATTATTTTTCCCATATTACGTTGCAATGATATGAGTGACTATGAAAAATATTTAAAAAAGATAAAAGTATAAAACATTAAAATAAAATTATTCGGACACACTATAAAGAAGTCGCATAAATATCTTTTATCTTCGTTTGACACGTATTTAACATGTAACGAAAATTTTAGCAAATAAAGTCAGTATATGGTACTGACTTTTCAAATCTGTTATCTCGTGAATTATTAACTCGGGATATTGTACTTATATTCTTTAAAAATGAAGAAATCAAATATTAAATCAGATCAAGCGCTTAATTATCTAAACACGTTACCTGATATTGAGTACAATTAAAGCAATGCCAACAGCATCTTTCACCCTCGACGTATTTCTTTGCCTGACCGACTTCGCAAGGCAAGGAACATACGCTTTCGGGTGGCTGAGGATGTTCAAGCTTAAATTGGATTTCTAAAACAAATACATATACAACAACAATGTAGAAACTGTAGAACGTACTGTATTTAATAGGATGTTGTAGAATAGAATGGACACGTTCAAGCGTGTCTCATAACATGAAAATGTACGAGTTTACCCGACATGTTCAGTCGCAGTTCGCCTTCCAAGTATTTGCCAACGCGAATCCACTTGTACTTGCCCGGTTCGGTTTGCTTGAAATGTATGATGTTGTACCGTGCTGGTCCATCTCCGTCCTTGTCGAATTTGAATTTGTCTCCGCTTAGACCTTAAACGTAGTCGTTCGATCGCCTATGAGTATCATGAAAACTTGATCGAGACATATAAGTAGCTAATCACGATAATAGTGGGAACATCCTATTATCTTTTTCATTAATATTATTCTATGCGAAAGCATCAAAAAGATAAACATGTATCGATTTACGATATAAATTCCAATTATTCACACTAGATATATTCGCGCTTTAAAACTTCCAAGAAAACGCTTTGTCAGCTTACCCTCGAAATCCACATGGCGCAGGTACTGCAAAAGCAGCGTTCCGTTAATCGGTTTCATTTCATCGCACAATCCCGCTTTTCCGTGGCAAAGATCGGTGTGCATATCTCTGAAAAGAAAAAGAATAGTACCTTTTTCTTACAATTTTGTGGTATATATAAAATTTTTTAAAACTGGTCTAATCTGTCAGAAAAGATTCTAATTACCGAAAAGCGTAAGCGAATGCCATTACTGCATCGGAAACAAATTGCAGTTGATCTTCGAAAGCCGTATTCTGTTTGGTAAGACGTTCCTTCGTCGTGCAATTTCTTGTGTAATTTACATTATATGGCGTCCGGGGCGCGTTTGGATATTGACATTTAAAATGATCTTCCCAAAATTCTGAAATCAACATAAGAAATTTTTTTTTATTCCAGCATGTGATAATTCGATATCTGTCGGAACGACTTAAGCCTGGTTTCATCAATGTAAGATTAACTTTAGATTGAAGTTTCCGGTTCAATTTACTCTTTATCTTTTTGATAAAGAATTATCCTTTTTCTAAGAATTTGAAAAGAATAAAGAATTATCTTTTTTTTAAGAATAAAAAGAAAAGAATAAGTTAAAAATAATCTTACTTTGAGAGACTTGGAACCAGGACTTGGAACCATTTTAAAAAATCAACGTACAGTGTACAAAATGAGAATGTGATTTCAAGTAAATATTATATGCGCGCGCGTAAAACTCTTTTATTTTAACAAAGAGAAGAGAATTGCAACATATGTAAAAATATGTAAGGATATATCATAAGCAGAATGCTTCGATCATTTCGTTCAGCAGCTAATAATAAAGAATATATCCGTAATATATGGGAACGTTAAATATCGATTTATTTAAAGCACATTTGATAAACAAAGTATCAGCCGACTGTTGTGCCGTTTATTTTTATTGTTTATAGAAAACAATTAAAATCGTGTCGCACTCATATGCACAGTTATATATATAAAGTCCATTTAAAAAATAATTGAGCTTTTTAAAATAAAAAGAATCGTAGCACTTTCTGATGTGTATATATTTTGTATTTGAAAAATACATTTATATAATTTACATTTGCTAAAATTTTGTAACATTCAGATGAATAGATATTAAGTTATGACAATTTAAGCGACAGTTTTATTAGTTTTCGAAAAATGAGTTACGAATAAAGGGCTAACATTATTTCAAACTTGGTAAAACTTTTATCGAAATGTCTCAATTGATAAAAATTGTGTGTATGGGGATGATTGTCTATTCCGTACACAGTAGTACATAAGTTTACGAGTTGAACATTTTGAGGGTAGAAGATTGACATTATAAATGATGACAATCGATCAGGTCTTGCGAGATCCGCAAAAAATATTGAAAAAGTGAAGCTAGCCATCATAAACCAATCAAAATTTTCTATAAGATTATTGGAATAGGAATTAGGCATCTCTATAAAGAGTATTTGGTGCATTTAATTCGAATATCAGACAATTGGTTTCTTTTGCATGACAATGCACCATTTCATCGTATTGCTTCAGTTCATTTTTAGCAAAAAATCATGTTATTATGTTAAACCATTCACTATATTTACTCGACATAGCTTTGATTTTCCGATATGATTATTTTCAAAACTCAAAATACGAAAGGATATCGCCATAATAACATTTCTAGTATTTAAACAATGTGACGAGCATTTTCATCAGATAGCATCACAAAAATAATTTTTAAAAGTCATTTTACGATTTGATTGAACGTTCAAATCGCTCTCAGCCAAAAAAATTGACCGATCAACGTCGAATCAATGCTAATTCACCGTTGATTGATGTCGACCGACCAATCATTTCTGGCTTGGCTATTACCTCTAAAAGAAGAATTTATTTTGAATAAAATCAAATAATTCAAATTTTACGAACGTGTCCACTGACTTGACTGCATATCGAAAAAAATGGAATATGATTTCCAATAATAGTTCCATCCCACAAGATGAATTTCTTGCGATACGTCTTAAGTATTTAAACTCGATTTAGTTTAAATTTAAGTATCTCTTATAAACAGATTTTTGATTATGCCTCTCCGCTATCCCTGATTGTGCCGAATCTGGTTTTAGAAGATTTGAGAGCATTAAATCTAATACCGGTACACTTGCCCTTCTATCTACGATACATTGATGACATTTTCTTGTCTCTGCCGCTTGACTCTTTTAACGATATACTAAGAATTTTCAATTCGTTACACGAGCGATTGCAGTTCACAATGAAAGTTGATGAGAACAATAATTTAAATTTTCTTGACATTAGATATTTGAATTTTTATTTCTCACCATTCTTTATCACATAAAAGGGGAGTGGTTTATGGCATGATGGACAAAATAATTCTCTTATTTGATCTGTTCTTCCACAGAAAAAATTTCATAGAAGCAATATTTAATAATTTGATAATTGTTATCTTGATAATTGTCTCATTGATAAACTTGATAATTATCTCATTGATAATTGTTATCTTTTAATTTTCATATTCTTGACAATTAAATATAAGCCTAAATAACTGTTTTTTTTTTAAGAAAACGTTTAAACAACAAATTAAACAAGGAACATATTGTTAAAGAAAAAGTTTCCTTTCATAAAGAACTCAGAGAAATTTTTATCTATTACAAGGAAATGTAATAATTAAGACTGGTTTTTTCAATTCCTAATATGTTAAAAAGTTTCTTCAAAACTGAAAAAAACTCAATGGATACTTAGGTCTCATAGCAATGTGTATATTTTCTTGTCAAGACTCTTGTCTCGTGACGCCACGTATGTTGGCCAAACTAAATGACAGCTAAAAACGCGGGTTGAAGAGCATAATAATCATCATTTTGACTAGAAAAGAGTTCTGAATAACGAGAAACATTACAATAAAAAAAACTAACTTCTGAGACGACAATTAAACAAACAAAAAAAAATGAATTAAGCAAAGTGACACCGAATTTCTTTCAGAAGTCTATTTCTATTAGAGACGTATTATTCCAGCAATTAAATCAGAGAATATTTTCCCCTTTCCTAATTGGATCACTCCTTCTTTGATTTTATTTTGTTTTGTCTTGTGCCATTCCTTTATGTCATTCCGACTGTGTCCAACAATCTGTTAACATCTAATTGTTGTTCCTGTCGTTCTAGCAATTTTTTACATTTCTAAGGTAAGAACAATGGGTTTCAGTATTTTTCCATTCATTAATCTATCGCTTACCTTACAGTCTATATCACCATAAAGGTAAAAGAATTTTATTCTACTTGTCATGGGTTATCACTCCGAATTCAATATTCTTACGAAGAATCACAATTTTATTGTAATCTAACGCTTAACTGATGAAATGAATACAAGACCATTATATATGAATATTTGTAAGTCATTTAATCACTAAAGATGATTCTGTGAAACGTTTGGAAGTTTGTATGTAATGTAAAGTTTGAACAATATAATCCGTTTTACACTGACAACATGCTAGGCTTATTGCTTTGTATAGATATTCTATTTAAAATTAATATTAATTCGTTGCCTTTAGAGATTTGGTTAAAATTAAATAATTTACCCAGAATTTAGTAGTTTCTTTTATTTAGAAAAATTAGTTATTTTTAGACAAATTGTGTAACTGCCAAGAATTTTCTTTGGCATAAGCGACACAATAGTCGACACACTTTGTCTACCTTGTGCTTTTGCTCTTAGCAAGATTATATTTGCGTGCTAAAGTTCATTAGAATATATTGACAATAAAAAAACTTCTAACAACGACAACTGTATATGCATATCCACGTGCATGTGCAAACTACAATTGCTATGCAAACTAGAATTTGCTAAGTTTTGCTCTTATCGTAGATCCACTATCCTTTAGCACTCTCTTACCGACAAACCAGGGATTTCTGCGATTGTTCTCAACGGTCAAGTTGAGGAAATACTCTTCGAAACCCTTAACGGGATTCGCCTGAGGTTGAACCGATAGAGTGCCCTCGACTTCCGGCTCGTTACCGTTACTCACTAATCCTCTTGCACTCCAGCCGTCGCTTCCAATCCAAGAAAAAATCCCGGTCGCTTTACGACGCCTGACCGCCCTCATGACCCCGGCGACTTCTTGATCGGAACCGAAGATAATGCAACCTATAGCAGTACAAGTTGAGAGGCGCCTGTAAAGTTGCGCATAGCGCTTTTTCACGCTTATATATCGCGATAAAAGAATCTTCACCATTCGATTTTATTTTATCACCTACCAGCATTGCAAAAATTCGTTTTCCCCAAATGAGAAGGGTTCCAGCTTTCATTGAAAAAGTGCCGATGAACCGTTTTACTTTATGTCACGATCGGTGATTCCCGTGGGAATCGAGATTATACAAGCAGAAATCGATGAGGGTACGTAAAAGGAAGCATAAGTTCGACCTTACAAAGTCGAGAATGGTTTGGTTATATAAAAGGGTCTGCAAGGAAATTCTACATAAAATAGATGTTTATCGCAAGATACTTTTTCCTTCGGAGTATAGGAGACTATACGAAGTATAGTAGATCTCAAACAATAAAATATATTCTTTGCCAACGTCGTATATGCCTTTCTTAGATAAAATTGGGTACTTTAAATTTGAATTGCTGTGAATCAAAGAGATGAAAATATCCTTTCGAGAAAAATTTTATAGATATTTATCTTCTTTTTACAATCGTTTTACAAAAAAACATTTTAATAACTAAGAATTGTTGAAAAGAATGTACTTAAAAAATACTTAGTAAATTAATTTTATTTATTAGTTCTAATAAAAATAATTGAGCATGAAAAATTTTGCATATCCTATTAAAAAGTGTAATTACTTCCGTTACCGTAATAAACATTGTATACCCAGTTGCTTATAGAATTTTCCGGTTTCTGTACATATTCCTTTCTCTCTCTCTCTCTCTCTCTCTCTCTCTCTCTCTCTCT
>Ga0157363_1001774_pt1 | contig 18390 bp, 8 predicted proteins | sample AttsexASBM1_FD_111477 | JGI IMG/M metagenome (GOLD analysis project Ga0157363, IMG submission 111477) | Fungus gardens microbial communities from leaf cutter ant in Ribeirão Preto, State of São Paulo, Brazil - Atta sexdens ASBM1 | ecosystem: Host-associated > Fungi > Mycelium > Unclassified ... | reverse complement strand
TCGAATTAAAGTTAACTTTATCTTAACTAAAACTATATGGGCAATCCACCTCCTTTTATCGCAAATTTGTTATCAGTTGAAGATTTTGTGATTCAAATTATATACCGTACATTTTAAAATATTGCTCTGGATGCAATGCATTACCCCGATATTTCGCGCTTTTTAAAGGTATGCCATAGGAAATGCTGAGAGACCGACTCTGAAGAGCAAGGTTGGTTGGCTCGACATTCTAGCCAACGATACTCATCAGTTTTACTTTCACAATAACACCGGTGGGCCGAGCATAAAAGTAAGCCATCCGCGCGAGTACCTTTCGAGTACGCTCTATTTGAGATCGTAGTCCTTAATGGCGGTACCCTTTTACCCAACATATAATTCTGTAATTTTTCCAGAGTCGTTATATCACGGCGCTTTATTTCACCTTCAGCAGTCTCACGTCCGTAGGTTTCGGAAATGTAGCACCGAATACCGACGCCGAAAAAATCTTTACAATAATCGTTATGTTGATCGGATGTGAGTCAATGAATATTCTGTATCGCTTATAGACACACACGTATTTAGTCTTCTTATTACAAATAACAATATTAAAGAAATAAGATAATAATTATATAACGTATACTAATTAAATTATGAGGAAAAATCAGAATGTAAAATAAATTATTTATTTTTCATGTATAGTACACATTAGTAAAATATATACAATATTATTTCTCAATATAATCGTCCAGCTTAACGTTACACATTTTGTTTACGTTTTACAAATCTTTTAATTTACATAATACGCTTATTGGTTCATACAATCTTGTGCTAGCTATGCTATGCTTATGTATTTTGTGCTATATACTAAAAAATATATTTTTTAGTATATAGCACAAAATACATAAGCATAGCATAATTTTTAATAAATCGTTTATTTGAATAGTATCAACTAAATACTTAATAACATAAATATATATATATATATTTATATTAATAAATCAAATAATATCAAATAAATATATATTTATTTGATACAAAAACCATTAATTTTATTTTAAATGTCATTTTTTTATTGTGTGAGTATTATTAAATATTTATTTACTGTAAGTAAATGTTTAGTTGGTATTATTCAAATAAATATTTGTTAAATTTTTAGTTATTTTCTCTGTGTGTAGTCTTTTTGCTTGGCTTACATCGGGTATACACTATCCTTACCAAGTTTGATTAAAATCGGTGTACTCTCTTCTAGTAAAATAGCTGAAATTTAAACTTCTGTCAACATCCAGTCTTTAATCTTGACCTTACTATCTCTGATTTCTATTTATTTGATTCATTGAAGAAAGCGTTTCATGATCAATAGTCAGTAATAAATTTCAATATCTTAGAGTTTAGGAAGCGGAGAGACCGATGCTGGTTGTCATAGTTTTTGAATAATGAATTTTAGAAAAAAGTAGATGTAAAATTTTAAAATACTATATACGTTATAACATACCTACATGCCTTAAGCAAGTATTAAAAAAATATTGCTTTTGACTCATCGTACAAATAAATTATTTAATTTTAATTAAAACTACGATCTTAGTTCATTTTGAACAACCATATAATTATCCAATGAATATTTTTAGCAAAAGAGTTCTGCTAGTTAAGTTTTATTATTCATGACGATTTTATCATTCATAACGATGTGAAAGCAAAAATTTTTTAAAATATGTCATTTTCTATGATTACAAAGAAATTGAGATTGATAATACTAAAATCTTATCAAACATAATAGGAAATAAGAAAAATTTATTCACTATGATTTCATTTTTTTTTAAATCTAAATAATATATTGTACATGCTTTTGGTATAAAATTTTTTATACAACATATTTAATATTTAATATTATATCAGCAATCAATAGTAAAAAAAAGAGATTTTTATATTACTGATCGAGTTATAAGCATTTTGACAATCAATCTCTTAGAATAATCGGTCCTGGTTTCCCCTACGTGGCAGCTAAAAACCTTCGCATGATGACGAAAACAAAAGAAATGTGAATCATTGTTCAAAATATTACATAACTGGGCGATTACATTAAGAAATATACATATACAGAGTGTCTGGAAATAATCGCCAAATATTTCGTAGGCAGGTAGAGCGGACTAAACTGAATCGAAAAGTCCTCTACTATTTTGTAAATTTCTCCATAATTAATGAGATATTAATCCTTAAAAATAGCCGAATACGCGCGCTCGCCCAGTCTACTACTGCGAAATGTATATGCCTACCAATCGCTTGGCGCGCGGGTCTTGGGAGTTGGGGATTGGCTGGCAAACGCTCCGCGCCGCGCACACTGCCGTAAGCTTCCATAGCTCGCACGCTTGCCAGGCTATCTCCATGCGGTAGGCGTATACGCTTCGCAATAGTATTCGACTATTTAAGGATTAATATCTCGTTAATTATTGGGGAAACTTACAAAATGATAGAGGACTTTTCGACTTAGTTTAGTTCGCTCTACCTGTCCATGAAATATTTAGCGATTATTTCCAAACATCCTGTATATAGGGTATAGTATAACTAAAACAAGATAACAAATTTTGAGGCCGATTCCCCACACTAAAACATGAAAAGAAGAATATGAACATATATTCCGCAAATTCACTGATTGTGAGATATATTTCAAAATGTTTATTAATAGGGGAAAATAAAAAAAGTAATATTTATTAATATGTAATATTACTTATTTCCAATTATAATAAATGTTCGAAGTGTCACCCATTTGATTTAGTACATGTCGGATCATGGACTGTCGCACTCTTTTAAAGATCTCGAAGTAATTGCGAATGGTGCCACAAGCATCAAAAATCCATTGACGTAGCATATCTTCATTAGCAATAGATTGGAATTTCATAAAAAGGATTTTAAATGTGTCCACAAATAAAAATCTAGAGAATTTAGATCGGGGGATCATGTCATGCAACTAAATCTACAAACATTTTATTATTAAGTTATATTTTAGTAACAGTGGATTTGCATATGAAATTTTTTTCATGTTTTAGGGGAAGCTCGATTCCGAAGTACCTTATTTTACAACCTGTATTTTGCTAACATGTATGCAGAGAATAAATAAATCCATTTTACTTCCTGATTTCTCGACCTAACATAATAAAAGTAAATATAATATTAGAACAATAAATATTCTGTAGCAAAGTGTTAAGGTGAAATGTTTTTTTTATAATATTCTAGATTTTCAGATTTTAAAATCAAATAGAGTCTTGAATAAATAATGCTACCATTGATTTTTCCCTAGAAAGAAATTAAAATATCTTAGTCCATCGTTAGATATACCGGATACACGATTTATTTTATGATACATCGATTTTAGCTCTGATGTATGCTAGTATCTTCGGTAACGTATCGGCGATCATCCAGAGGCTATATAGCGGTACCGCCCGGTATCACACACAGATGCTCAGGGTCAGGGAATTCATAAGGTTCCATCAGATCCCGAACCCGCTCCGCCAACGATTGGAAGAGTACTTTCAACACGCGTGGACTTATACGAATGGAATTGATATGAACAGTGTTCTGAAAGGATTCCCCGAGTGCCTTCAGGCCGATATCTGTCTTCATCTCAATAGAAATCTTTTAAGCAATTGCCGAGCCTTCGAGGGAGCCAGTCAAGGCTGTTTAAGGTAGTTATTCCCTAATTTGCATCGAAAATGAGAAAATCTGATAGGATTATTTTAAGGGGGTATTCTTATTTGTAGTAAACTAACAAATTATACAAATTTCTTAAAATAAAATAAGTTAATATATTAATATAAAACTTTCTTAGACTTTATTTACGTACAAAATAAAATGTTTAAAAATATTTGTTCGTATCCATATGGTATATTATAAAAAAGGCACACAAGACAAATTAAAAATCAAACTATATCGGTGTTTCATCTGTCATCACTTTTATCTTTGTAGGATAAGCTCTAATTATTTTGATGTAAATGAAAATAAGAGATACAATCTCCAATGGCTTTGATCTTGACAAATGTTATCCAATGATCCTGAACAAGTCTACAAAAGTTTCATAATAAAGTGTAGTAATCTATTTCTTTTTAAAAATAATTCTTATAAGAAAATTATATAATTTATATAGCCTTTTTCAATGTAAAATATCCCCTTAAACTTGTGTAAAATAATATTTTATCTAAAGAAGATTGATAAAATGAATTTCAATCACGAAATGTTAGCATTTAACAATGTATCAAAACATAGGGATAATTCGCAAATCGCGTATATATAGCTTTATTAAAGAAAATATCTGTGTGGAAGTCTCAAAAGTATTAACAACATTTTATTTTTATTACTTTTTGTATATAAAAATGATTATCTTTTACATTGTATAATTAATTCAAAAAAATAAAAAATTTTCTTGTTTTTTTTGCAAAACAGGGCATTATCCTTAAAGTTTAAGACGACACACGCGCCTCCAGGTGATACTTTAGTTCATCGAGGGGATGTGCTGACTTCCCTATACTTTATATCTCGCGGCAGTATCGAGATTCTGAAGGAGGACGTCGTGATGGCCATTTTGGGCAAGGATGACATTTTCGGCGAGAATCCGTGCATTTATCCGACGGTCGGAAAGTCGTCTTGTAATGTTCGCGCCCTTACATATTGTGACCTTCACAAGATCCATCGGGATGACCTGCTCGACGTCTTAGCTCTTTATCCGGAATTCTCCAACCATTTCAGCCAGAATCTTGAGATTACTTTTATCATGCGAGACGTGAGTACTATTTCTGGCTTTCTATGCGCGCAATTTTTCAATTTAATATAAATTCAATTCTTCCTCTCTCTTTTACTTTAAATTTTATTATTATGATAAAAGGAAGATACAACTTCACTTTTTCGCGTTTGTTGTTAAAAATCGTTATTTTTACATTTTCTTACGTATTTTTCTTCATGGGATTCGAAAATTATAATAATGATGCTACGTTTATAATCAAGGAAAAATTGATACATTGAAATATGAACAATTCTGAATTAATTTTTAAATGATTGAAGCATAATTGACATCAATTTCGTAACGATGTGACTAAGGATTTCATTCCTTATTTCAATGTACATTTTTTCTTGAGTATAGTGTCTTTACAATTATTATAATAATTTTCCACGAAGAAAAATACATAAAAAGATGTAGAAGAAAACGATTTCCAAATAATTGCGAAAAAAATTGTATTTTCCTTTATACAGAAATATTTTTTAATTTATTATATTAGATTTTACAATTTTAATATTTTTATTGTAATTATATATAATTATTATTTAACTACGTACGGCAATTTATATCGGACTGACATACGATCTTAACTTGCGCCCCTCCATTTTCAGGAAGAACAGGCTGGTGTCGATCCAATATCAGCAAGATTTCCTGTAAGTACTCCGACCGACGTCGACATCGACGCCAGGAGGTTCGCTTTCCGTCCACCAAGATACCGTCGAGGACCTGGTGGTCCTGGCACAAATCTTATTCCAACATGTCGACAAGACTCCTTGCAGGACGACCAAGATGATTAGTAAGACATCATATCAATTTTCTCAATTAACAGTTAATAAATTACTTTGGCCGAGATATATTTCTGAGATAAATTCATTTAAATACATATATGTATTGGTTTAACATCAGAAAAATTACTGATATTATAATCCGTACGATTACTATACTCTCGTGCGAAATTACTACATACAACGGATCACATGCATGTAGTTAGTGTGATACAAATATTGTAATCAGTAAATTTTTGTAGTAAGATTACACGCTAATAATATTACACTGTATAATTATTATAATACAAAAATTATAGTAAGTAAATTACTATAATAGAAAGATTACACATCCATGAATACATTAATTTTTAAACTGTAACGTCCCGCCGCGTATATGTAAAAATAAGTATAGAAGAACTATAATTTTATTTTTAAAAAATATATTTTAACTATACATGTTTCTATTTGACAATATCTATTGAACTGATCTAGCATAATTACATTTCTATAAACGAGAAATATTGAGGGATTGCGAGTTGTTATATACGATCTTAAGAGTTAAGCAAGGTTGGGCGTGGTTGCAGGATGGATGGATAACCACTCGCAGAAAGCAATGCTAGCTGAAAATTTATATAGTTTGGAAAGTGATAATAATAAAAGTTAAATGACATTAGAAAGGGGAGATCACCTGGAAAAACATTGTGATTTTTTTTTAGTTCCCGCACTAATATATACACATATATATACACATAGTTATACAACATTACTATCTGTGTACTATTCGACCTGCAATAGTTTATAGCCTGAATATTTCTTATAATACATTTACTACTTTTTCTGTAATCCGCCGATTACAATGCGAAAATATCACACAATTGCTTGTAATATTTACGTGTTAATACATTTACGTAGTTACTGTAATATTTTTGTGTGTTTTTTGTAGTATTTCTATTACATGGATTACAATATATGATCAATGATTCTTTTCCTTAAAGAAGCTTAACTTAAGTAGTGCTTCTCGTATTGCATTTATGTATTCATTTCATGGTTTCGTTAATATTAATAATTTTATTATTATTTATACATACAATTTATTATTATTTATATTATTTATACATACTTTTATATTAAACATAAAATGCACAATCATAAAAATGAAAGTTTATTCAATTTCTTTTTTATATCAGAATCAGATAAATCATATTTATAAAGTATCGCATAGAAATAACAAATTATTTTTTAAAAGCGATTTTCCCAACATTATTATTACCGTTATAAAAAATTGTGACATTATTACTAAATTGTTATTACAAAAAAATGCATACGTCGATGCGTATATATATTGTTAATAACAGTCGCTATTTATCGATTTAATGATTTTTTAATTACAAAATTACAAATATGCGCTAATTTAAATAACTTCTTTTTTTTAATTGTGGCGTTCCGTGAGAATGACACGTCGGTGTCTTAGAGTCACTCTTAAATCCTAAAAACTCATAGATTAACACGATACTGCCAAAAATGACAGATTAATTGATCAGTTACTTTTCTGTCTGTTGCAGCGATAAAAGTAGCGGTCATGGTATCTTAGAATTTAGCACGGATAAGGCGGGTCAAGACGTGACACCATTGAATTTAGAATTTGACGAGCCCAAACAGAGAAGCTCGACTTTAAACTCGATAACTGGTGAGCAATTATTTCTTTTGTTCGGCCTCGTTTCGAGAAAATAATGTTTCGATTTTTCTCGTGTTTGCTTCTATTCTGTTTGAGGAATGTTATTTATTGCATGATAGGGGAGAGTGGAGTAAGTCGGACCTGTTTGCAGTTTTTGCTCTCTATAAATCGTAAATAAAGTCCGATCGTAAAATCGAAAATGTCATTGGAAAGATCATTTAATTCCCTTCATTTCTGCTTTAAACCATTTTGACGTATCTTTCACCTGTGTTGAACTATAATGGAAAACGTAAAAATACTTTTTCCGATCCGATTTGGAACTATTGATTGGTCGAAATCGGACACTCCTATTTTTATGGACTTTTAGATATAATTTTAAACTATTTTAATGTATTTTTGTTAGTATTGAGTAAAAACGAGCAATTTAACAGTCAAAGATAAAAATTGTATTCAGAAAAAAAAAATTACTGACAATTTTTAGAATTGACAATACTTTTATTAGAATTGAAATCAATAAAACTCAATCAATCTGAATCTGTTGACTCATAATATTTTACTGATTTAATTCCTTGAACCAGATCTGATCAGCCGACAAGATTTATAAGTTATCTACTGAACTGTAGGTCCGATTTTGATACGAGTTCTTTCGAACTTTGGAACAAATTTTACAATAAACCGCAAAAGTGATCATAAAAGGCTCGATATTTTTGAATTCTACATTCTTTAATTATCTTAAATCATTACTTTTCAAAGAAAGAATGTCAATAAGACCGTTTTTTGGACCAAATCACTTCAATCACTGTGCTATTTTATTCCTCTCGATGGAACTCACAACCCACTTGGATAACTGAACCGTTATCCAAGCAATTAAGTGCTGAAAATAAGGCACTCTTACATCACAGATTTACATATCATACACAGTTACAGTCTGTATTTTTTATAAGCAATATTATTGCTTACTTGATCAAAATAAAATGTACTGATTAATACAAAGCTCGATTTCAAAGTGATAGCAAAGGGATAAAATAATCGCTTTGACATATTTTATGCACTATATATATATATACGAATAATTTTTGAGAAAGTATGGTGATGGGTTCATTGATAATAGGATAAAAACAGACACTGTAATTGTGCGTGATATTCCATGTAAATCTGCGAATATAAGAGTGCCTCATTCTCATCTTGCTTGAATAATAAACGATTCTAGAAGGTTGTAAGTTACATCGAGAGAAAAATAGCACAATTTGAAGTGATGCTGACGTGGTCCAAAAAACGGCGTTATCGACACTCTTCCTTTTAAATAATGATTTACAAGGATTTAAAAAAAATTTTTTTTTTAAATTTTCGCATGATGATTGAAAATACATATTTGCGTCTATTCTATGAATGTTATAACGGAGAACTGTCAAACTGTCATATTTTCGATGTCTTATAAGGATTTTACATTATAAATAGCAAATCTGCTTAACTGTTCTTATTTAGAATACGGTTCGATTTAGGCCATTCTCTCCTATATGATACATAGATTCTCTATATAGCGTATTTCCTTTTAATATAATCGATTCAAGATTTTTCACTTCGGATGTTTTTGATCTTTGTTCATTAATTAATAGCAAGATACCTTGTAAAGATTGATCACAAACATTTGTGCCCCCATTAACGTCTCACATTTAGTGCTAAATATATCCGTAAATATAAACAGTAAATATAAACGTAAATTCATCTGATCTAAGTTTTATTTATTTCACAAGAAAATTTTAATGAATAGATGAAAGTTTATATAACTTTGATCATAAGTATAGAGCACTCAGTTTATTGCATTTTCTTAGAAAAGGCAACAATAAAATAAAAAAAAATTACGAAATGTTAAACTTGTTATAAAAATAAATATTTTACAATAAAATTATTTTTAATCTATTTTTCATTAAATATATATAGAATATTTACGTCAATTTGTGAAAATGCTTTATACTTTTAGCCAAGACTACGTATTTATCGCTAAATGCGCAACATAAACTGGGATCTCAGAATCAACTATGTATTTAAGATCCGCTTACAATTTGTAATAATTTCAAAAGCATTTTATGTTTCTTGTAGGCTTCTTAAAATGTATTTTGCCTCCAGCTCGATGTAGTTCGTTATGTATCAATTATTTCGATCTGTTTAACGTTTATTATGATGACTTCCCTCCTCTTTCCTTCCATCCAACTCTATCTCTCTTTTATCTCTCTCCTCTTTTAAGTATTGCTTCTTGTTTGAGTCCTAAGTTCGATAACACCTTGAAACCTGGTTGTTCAGGCATGCTAACCCATCTCAAGCGCAGTATACCGGATCTACGTCAACACAAGATTCATCTGCAGCCACTTACCAGTCACGATTATCTTGCGAAACAAAGTAAGTACTCTGTACATTCGGAATATTCTGAAGTAGATTAGCTTGAGCTCGTTGCATCTAAAGTCATCCCTGACTTGTCGTATTGTGTCGAGTGGCTACACCACTCGTCAGAATCCCGAAGAAAACGTATATCGTTTCATTTGTATTAATTCTTAATCGCGACATACGCCATAGTAGAGAGTATCTCGCAGCGTGATTGCATATGTGTATGCGATAATAGCACCCAATTTATGTAATGTATCTTCCGTACTCGTGGTACTTACCGGTGGTGTTTAAAACCTAGTGACCACGCCACCGACGAAACCAGCGCGCCGGAGTTCCGCCGCCGGCGAGAGTTGTCTCAATCAAAATGTCGTTCATCCCACTTCGACAACGTCAAGCCACTACACCACACCATCGCCTCCGCAGCATCCTCATTCTCATGGTAAGGGCCTCATTTCTTTCTCATTATCAGTATTTACCGCGATCTCCGTCACTTTTCGCTTTTATTCTAAAAAGTATGTGTGTGTGAATTATAGTGTTTATATAATTTATATAATTCTCACTGTGTTGTATAACAATGGGTGTGGATTTCATGTCAATGTGTGTGGAATATCATGTCAATTTTATAAAATTCATGGTATTAAATTTATACATGTTGATGTTTATACCTTGATGGAAAAAATCGCTGAAATTATTGAATTCGACAATAAAATTGTTGAAATAAGAAATTAAAATGATTGGAATATTGTTGAAATTCTTTCATCATGAATAATACTTTAATATTGAACACTATGAATTTGAACGATAATTAATGAAAATTGATGAAGATTAATGAAAAATATCGAAAATTAATGAAAAATATTTAATATTAATACTAATTTATACGGAGATATTGAACACTTATATAATATTGAATGTATATTAAAATGAATCCTGAAGATAATTACTGAAAATGCATGAAAAAAAAATGAAAAATAATGCAAGACATATAATAGTTTTACTATTTATTATACACTGAAATATGGTGAAAAATATTATGAATTTTGGGGAAAATTAATGAAAATAATCTGAAAAGTAATGAAATGGGAACGAAATACACAATATTTTTATAGATTTGTCAATAAAAGTTACTGGAAACGGAAAAAGGATAATTAAAATGTTCGAATTAGTAGTTGAAGGATAATGAAATTTGCTGAAATATGATGAAATCAGTTAACATTGTAACGAAAAGCGTTGAATTTGGAAGAATTGTCAAGAAAATTTATAGATCTATTCAAAGAAATTGAATTATACCGAAATATTATAAATCCTGAGGATATTGAATAAGGATGAAAAATAATGCAAGACATGTAATATTTCCACGGTATATTGTACACTTAAATATGCTGAAGTACTATGAATTTTCAGGACAATTAATGAAAATATCTTAAAATTATTGAAAATGCATGAAAGAAAATGAAAAATAATGCAAGACATAATATTTCTATAATTTATTGTACACTGAAATATGCTGAAATACTTTTGAGGAAAATTAAATTATGAAAAATCTGAAAAATAATGAAATCGGAATGAAATATACAATATTTTTACAGATTTATCAATGAAAGTTACCAAAAACGGAAATACAGGATAATTAAAATTAATACTGAAATTAAATAATAATTGACAAATTGTAAAAATTGCAGAAATATGATAAAATTTGCTAAAATATTGTAACGAAAAAGTTTGAATTCGTATAATAGTTAAGAAATTGTTAAAATATTCTGTTGATATAATATATATATATTAATTATGAAAGCAAAGAAATATTAAAGTACTATTTTCACTTCTTTCTATAAAAAGAAATTAAATTATATATAAATGGATATTGATTGTTGAGTTTAAAAATATACCAAATCAATATGACAAAAAGATAAAAAAATGTATATATGAAAATGATATGAAATGTAAATGTATATGAAATATAATTGATTTTTGAAATTTCTTAAATTGTATTAAATCTACTTAAAGTGTATTAAATCGTTTATTTTTTTCTAATTTTAAGATTGCGATTTGGACTACTTTTATTATGATTCACATGTAATATTAAATTTTTATGAAAAATATTGAATTTAATGAATTTTGCTTTAATGAATTTTTTGAATAATTCATCATTAGTCCTCGTGTTCAATGATTTTTACTGTAATCTTAATAATTCAGATTAAATTGTTAATGAAATAATACTGAAATTGAGTCATTTGATAGAAATTTTAATATGAAATTCAGTAAATTTTGATAATATTTCATCATTATTCGTCACAATTTAAGAAAAAATTTCCATCAAGATATCAACAATAAATACGGTGAAAATTATATAAAAATTGCATAATATTACATTCATTGATGTACGTCAACATTAACATGGTAAAATTATATCTAACACCTATGACGTTAAATCCACACCTATATTTTTTAGAGCATTTGTCTCACTTACGTTAATTGATATGAAATTCCGCCATCTTATGCTATCATCATATTAAAAATCATTCATTGTCAAAAATCGAGTATATCGGTAATTGCATTGAAATGTTGAATTATTGCTCTGTGAGCTATGTTGGGATTTTGATTGCAATCAAGTCGAGTTGCCGCGAGATGAAGACATTTGATTCTTCCAGGCGACTTTCAAAGTGGCCCAGGTCGGCCCGTAGAGGAGCTCAATGCCAGGATCGACCAATTGTCGCGGCAGGTGTCTTCGTTGGAACACTCAATGGCCGGCGACATCAGATTGATCTTGAGTTTGCTCCAGCAGACTCTCAATTCATCGAGAGAGAGCTCTAGTATCGAAATGATGCCGGGAACTGCGCCAGCTGGTGCGAGGCAGAGCAACCGTGCACCCGCATTGGTTCAAAGATCGGCAAGTGAGCCGCAGCCACCGACAATTCCGACGAGCAACGGAAGTGGGAAGATTCAACCTAGCACGTCGCATGGCTTGTTCAGGTAAAAACGAAGTAAATGAGATTTCGCGAGTTAAATTTCGTGAATTCTACAGCTTTGGTCATAAAGCACCCTCACACATTGCATAAATATTCTATTAAGGAAAAATATATTAAAATAATTTTATTGAGAAATAATATTTATTTTTATAAAAATTTTAACGTTTTGTTATTGTAGTTTTTCGGCTTTTATTACCATTCTTTTCTAAAAAAATGTAATAAATTAAGGGTACTTTATAATAGTCAACGCTGTAATTATTCAAATCGCGTACCTCTCTCGTGCATTGAATTTCATTAATAAAGTTAGTCTCGCGTGCAACTGTCGTGTGCGACAGCAACAATCTTGCGGAGAGAGGATTTGCGATGCTCCACGACGCGATAGATTCCGAAACTGAAATCTGACCCGCAAGAAGTAATTGATATTTTGTTATTCTTAAAAAGCCTTCTTTCGAAATCCCTGGATCAGTTGCATTTGATTTCGGCGTCTTTTATTTTGGAAAAGTTGGACAAGTTCCGAAGGTGACCATCATCACATATTCTTCTTTGAACTCTTTTGCGAGTAGTGTCACGGAAATCGAGTTTAACTGAATAGCACACGACGTTACCATATATATATTCATCACGAAGATTCTAAATTTTTCCTTCGCGATCACAAGCATAATTATAATTAACAATTGGATCATGTTATTAAACTACAATTTTATATAAAGCATTTAACTAGTTTAAAACAAATAGATTTTTTTCTAGAGGCGATGTGCCGCTACTCTGAGATTCTATAATCTTTAGAAATATATCATACTTTTGACACTCTCTTTCTGTATTATCATCTCTAATGTCGCACGCCTCGAAAGCTTATCAATTCACGTAGCCATTCAATATTTAGAAAGAATATCTATAGAAATGTGAGAAAAGTAAAAAGCATTTACGTTAAAATAAGAATAATTTTTCATTAGAAAATATTTTTTCTCTAATTTGCACGTACTTGTACTTCTTTTCTTATTTCTTCTATCTGATCTCGCTGGTATGTATTTTTCTTCACACGTCCGATTAGTCTCTAATTAATTTGACTAGTCCTTTTATTTCTATAGAAGAAAACACTTCGGCAATTTCATCAATTTCGATTCACTTTAATCTTAATTGATTCCTTTTATCTTTTTTGAAGCAATCAATTAAACTCTGATTGAAATCGACGTTGACGGAACCGATCTCTAGGATAAATCATTTTCCATGCACGTTTAGATAGATTATTCTCATGATCGTTCTTCATTTATAATTTTCATCGATCGATGTCAATGATCGATCTCACTGGTAATTCCAAGCGCGCGGGGTCCGTGACACTGCTCGGGATCAAACTTAGAAGATTAGAGGCTTGTCTCGAATATCCCACTGTACATAATCACGTACGCTTTAAGTATATATCTCGCTCGACTATCCTTAGCGGTTCTCTTATGAAAACAAAATTAGCCGTCTGCTTGTTGACTTACTGATACGAGCTTCGCTCCTCTCTGTAATAGAGCTCCCATGAGAGATCCGACCTCCACATCGTCGGGAACATCGCGGCTGACCATTACATCGGATACATCCGCACTCGCGACGGCGTTACAAACGGCATTGAATGGTCGGCCCGGACCCACGAGGTCGCATAGCCAGCCGGTTGACCTGGCGATATCGACTAGCACGCAGCAACAGGCCCACGCCTGGCACAGCCAACCTGCTGCTTTCAGGAGAGGCGAATACCGGAGTGGGTAGGTAATTTAGGATATTATATTCTCCAAATTCTTTGAATGGAATCTCTTTGAAAAGTAAAAATTGAGCCAGTCTTGAAAAAGGGCGGCTCAATTTTTAGTTTTAACTCTTCAGACTGAGATTCACTCTAAAAATTTTAAAGATTAGAGATTTTTAACGTGGTACAAAGACCTAGATAATTTTCTACATCGTAGACTCACCTGGATTTTAATTTATCTTATACTAGTAAGTTTAAAAAATTCTTGAAATCTTGATTTATAACACAGAAATAACTATAATCTTATCTTTATTTGCACTATTCTTTCAAAATAGTTCCTTTAGGCAGTCCACGTTTGTAAAGAGTTTAGAAATATTCTTGCAAAGTTTTCGATCTCCAACTCTTTCAGTGCTGTTTGCAATATTCCTCAGCGCTCGCGAATTATTATTTTTTCATATACGTCGAAATCCTCCATCATAACAAAAATGAGAAAACATCATAAAAATGCCTGAAACAGCTAATTTCTTCTATAATTTACATGATAATATTGATCACTAAGGTCGCTATTTATAATCAGTTTTTATTTTAAAATCGTCTTAAGATACTAATATGGCTTTCTGATGGTTCATGACATCTTATGACTATACTTAAGACGATCTTGAATGAGAACCGACTATGAAAATATCTATAAGCCTATTCTTTTTTTTCTGAATTTCTGAATTTTTTTTACGATTCATCTTTCCTCTTTTTCTTTTCACATTGATTGTTGAGAAAGAAAGAAAAGTTGATCTGTTCAAAAAGTTTATCTAAAACATATAAATTCTTTATATTGAGTAGTACGCTAGTACTAGTACTTGCTAAGCATATCATTGGCTGTATTCTCCTTAATATCGCTTAACTATTTCCTATTTTTGCACTTAAAAAAAGTTCTGAAGAAATGATTTGTGCGCACGCACAAAGAAATTACTGAAAATGTGATGAAAACACTAAAAGAGCTATCAAGAAATGGTTTTCAGGAATGCTTCCTACAAACGTGGAAAAATTGATGTAATGCACAAGGGAAGTTAAAAGAAATGTTGTATAAATAGAGATAAGGTTAGTTATTTCTATAAATTAATTTAGAGAATTTTGTTGATCTTAGTATTAGTATAGAAAATTGATCTAAATTAGGATTTTTCAATCAATGTGCCACAAAAAGTCCAATCAAGTGTGCCGCAAAAAATCTTCAATCAAGTATGCCACGAAAATTTTTAAGAAAGTGAAAAAAGAAAGTGAAAAAGTATAAATATGTGATTGGCAAAATAATGAAATTTATTATTTACTATTAACACGATATTCAGAAATAAATTCGAGATCCCAAAAATATTCGATTTCTGCCTATATGAGAAAGAGTTTTTCCAGAGTGATATGATCTATGTCGCCTTTAATGTAGTATCCTTTCGAAACAATGATCTTTTTCCAGCGGTCCATCCATTTCTAGAAACAATCCTGGAAGTTATTTTTTGTAATAGCCAACAGCTTCCTAGCGTTTAGATTTATTTTTCAATATCGGATTTTTTAATTTAGGAAATAACTAGAAGTCACGCTGGACTATAATTTTACAAGAGTTAGCGAAGTTGGACGTGTTTAATAAAAAAAATTTGCAAATTCTCTGTTTGACTCGCTCGGTGAAATACGGTGCGGAGTTTTCTCATATCATTACGTACTATTGTCGACTGAAACAGCTGTTTGGTCATGGCCCTTGGTGCCCTTGGTGAAGGTATTCCTCAAGATAAGATCTCCCTAAATACAGAATATCTGTTTTCCACAATAGAAAGAGGGACAAAGGTATATACAGAGATTTAACACTTTTAGGGCAGATTTCTTACAATAAAATTCTAAAATTTTAGTTCTTATTTTATTCTTTCAAATATAATTTTATTGCAATAGAAATATTACTAGTATTATTATATATTACTACTAATATTAAAATAAGAGTACACACACAGTATAATTTAGATAATTTCCATAATTTTTAAAATATTGTTTACTTCGAATCTTATTCGCAATTCTTTTTATATTAGCAACTCTACACAACTTATAGGAAACCATTGATCATTTTTTACTTTGTCTTTTTCTTACTTCAACTCCAATTGATGACACTCTACATTCTTTCAGTTTGGAGCAGTTAAAAATTTTAAGACATATGTTGCTTATAACGAAAATAGAATTGTATGATATCGCACTACAATTATGCGTTTTTTTTTTTATGTGAAGCTTTTATGTGAAGACGATGCTACAGCAAAAAAGCTTGTTGAAGTTTTATGTTAGAAACACAATATAAGATCGCTACGATGTTATGCGATTTCAATGTGATATTCGGTAATTATATTGCGGCAGAGCTTAAACTTTTTTGCTATAATAGTTTCGACGATATTATATTTGAAAAATGCCATTTTGTTATACGGTATTACGTGATTCCATTTTCGTTACAAGCAATACGATACATCTTAACAAGTTTTATAAAAAAATAAATAATGCGCAAAATAAACAATATTTGTAAAATTATCTATTATGAAAATTATCTAAATTATATTTATTCTCATTTTAATCAAAGTATTGTCACTATAATAATATTGCTTTTAAAAGAATAAGAACTAAAACTTTAGAATTTTACTATTTATTTCTGAATGTCATATTAATAATGTGTAAGTTGTGTAAATTGTAGTAAATATAACCTAAAAGACTTATGCTGAATATTTGAAGCGTGTGCACCTAATGACATCTTGAAAAATTTAACTTGTTATTTATTTAATTTTGTGCCATGAATTGAAAAAAGTTGAAAAACACTAATCTAGACGATTTTAATCATCTTGGAGATTGGCAAAACTGGTAGTGACGCATTTTCGCTATTCAGCAACAATTAGCTACTTGTTATTTGTTCCGACTTCATTTAAAAATCTTAGACGGAAAACGTGTCACTGCTAGTGTCGGTTGCTAAACATGGATACTGGTCATTCATGTTTAGTAGCCGTATTCAACGCCCAGTAGAACGCCGAGTTATCACGTCATTGACAAAAGCGTGCCTTGCGGTAGATACAGCTCATTCAATAAGCGATCGGAGCCAGAGGGTGAAGATTCGTGGAGTTGTGTGGTACCGGAGGACCGGAGCAGCGCCCAACGTCCACGCAGCGGAGACTCGCGCAAGGACTCGTCGAATCATCGTGGCGGCGCGGAGTCCACATCGGGGCAACAGGGTCGATCTGAGAGCAGACATGAGAATAGTAGTAGGGGACAGACGAGCGGGTCCCGACAACAAGACTCTTCGAGACAGACCAGTGAAGATATGTCGTGGGAGTTTACGATAAACGAGGCACCAATCGCGAGGCTCGAATCGCTGGACGAACTTGATCAAGACCATGGTAGTTAAGGGACACGCGCAGGGAAAATCGTCTTGTTAGCTAGGAGTAAAGATATAAAGAATGGACTGCGCGATCCGTATTTAAGTAGTATTCAAATGTGGTTGACAATAATGAAAGAGAGAGATCATGGAAGACGGCCAATCTCTCTTTCATTCTCTCTCCCATTACACAATTGAATGGAAAGAGATAGAGATGGTCGTCTTCCATGATCTCTCTCTCTCTCTTACTTTTATCGACCATTTTGATACACAGATCCCTCAATCTATTCTCTATGCCTTTGGCTAGGAATCATGACATCACCGTGAGGATCAATTTGTCTTGATGATCAACGAGACAATTGCAATATGCGAAAGAGCGCGACCGAGGCCATTCGATCTTTTTGAACGAAATCTCGTTTTTAATCCGATTGATATCATAGTCACGTTTAGCCTCGAAATTTCGCAGCTGAATTATAAAGAATATAACAAGATATTCATAAGCAAACTTAGAAGCGCGTACTGTTGAAGGGAGCAGAACCAAGGTCCAAAAACAACAATAACTTGGTGTAAAAGCTGTATATCGAAATAATTTTTTTAAATTCTTGATCCGAATTAGAACAAAAATATATATATATATATATATATATATATATATATATATATATATATATATATAAATGTATATTTTTTTAAATATGTAAAAAAATATAAAAAAAAATTTTTTATTGATAAATATATAAATATATATAACATC
>Ga0157363_1001772_pt1 | contig 18403 bp, 6 predicted proteins | sample AttsexASBM1_FD_111477 | JGI IMG/M metagenome (GOLD analysis project Ga0157363, IMG submission 111477) | Fungus gardens microbial communities from leaf cutter ant in Ribeirão Preto, State of São Paulo, Brazil - Atta sexdens ASBM1 | ecosystem: Host-associated > Fungi > Mycelium > Unclassified ... | reverse complement strand
TTTTTTTTTTTTTTTTTTTTTTTTTTTTTTTTTTTTTTTTTTTTTTTTTTTTTTTTTTCAAAAATTGAGGAAGTACTGAACAGTATGAAGTCTTGTCAACGTTTCAATATTGTTGCTGGTTGAACTTTCTTCCGCGACTTTCCACGACGACTGCGAAACTAAGAGTTCTATTCTTTGCTACAGTGTTTTACTAATTATTATACCTTTTATAAATCTCCTAGAATTTATCTCATTCTTGTTCTAATTAATGTAATGATTTGTTTGACGTATGCCGAAATTCTCCTAATGCGCTTTTATGATGCTCAATATCAGATAATCTGGTCGCAATTGTCCAATTTTTTTGATAATTTGCACGCTTTTATAAATCACGTATTATTTATATAAAACGTAAAAATATAATCCTAGAAATAATCACGTTACCGTGTTCCACCTCTTATAAATACAACAAACACTGCGTGAAAAAGAGAATTTCCTTTTCCTATTTTTAATTAACGCCGCTGAATCATTTTAGCCGTTGAACGTAAATGAATAGATTATTATCTGTATGTTATATTCGTCGTCGTCCATGAGATCGATGTCTGCAAGTGCGAACGTATCGTTACATAATCGTCTAATTAGTTATCATCCCTGATCCCAGTGGGAACGAGTTACATAAGAACTTTCTCGTTTACAGGATTTCATTCTAGTAATAAACGTAATAAACGCAAAAGAGACAAGTAACAAAATATTCAATATAATCACAATAATCGCCCCATAACAAATAACATAAAGTTTAATTGAGATATGAGACGTCTCTTAAAAACGTTTTTAAAAATGTAAAAATGTATCATCTCTGCAAAAAGTGATTGGAATTTATATTTTAATTTATACTTTATATATAAAACTGTAAAAATATATATATGACTTTTTCAGTTTTATATGTAAAGTATAAATTTCTAATTCCAATCACTTTTATGTATATATGAAAATATGAAATATATAATATATGTATATATGAAAAAATTTAATAAGATCATTACATTTAACAATTTTTTTAATGCTTAAATAAAAATTTTCTTGATTTTCTTAATTATTTCTTAAAAATATATTTATTATATTGAAATAATTTTTGATTTAAATGTTAAATCGTCAAACATTTTATATTATTTGCAAATATAATATAGAAAAGTCTGAATTTTTTTCATAATTTTATTTTATTTTGTTAAAAAGTACGTGTAATGTATCTTTAAATAAAATGTTTTTTTGCAAAAATGTCTTTAAGATGTCTTGTTCCGATTTTTATATGCATATTATAGAGTATAGCAATATTTTTTCTTCAAGAATAGAGGAAATTCTTTTATTCGAAAAACAACACATTGTATTGATTCAAGAAATTGAAATTGACATATATACTTGATACAAATAGAGAAAAGATGTTGAAATTGAGATATCCGGTTAAAAAATTAAAGATGTGAATTCTTTCAATAAACATTCTTTCATTAAACATAAAGAGATAAGTATTCATATTCAATCTAATTATTCTAAACACCTAGTGATAGCTTTTCTTCGAGAATAAGAAAAATTTTTTTCTTTTGAAGAATTAACATTGCATTGATTGATAAATAAACATAAGATGCCGTGTCTCCAAGAGATGGCAATAAATCGCATATCATACACCAAAGCTTGTGCATTGCTTACGTTTACAACTTAAATCTGTCTTATAGGCCAGTCTTAGTTGCCACAGACAAAATTCCGTATGCGTAAAGTATGTAAACTTAAGCCGATGAGCCAATCAAGATATTGTTTTAGCTGTACGTAATCTGACGAAAATAGAAATAGCAATAAATTTATCCATAAGACAAATTTCAACCGATTGAAATTCGTTTTATTGAGAAGTTATGGATAAGTTTATTTCCATTTTCGTTAGATTATGTAAACCAATATCCTGATTGGCTCATCGGCTTAAGTTTACCTCTTACGGTCACTGTTGCGGAATTTTGTATGCGTCAGTCCTAATTCTTTATTCCTGCTATTATGCGCAGCTCCTAATTCATCGTTAATTAACCTACTATAGAATTTTGCACACGTCAATTTCGGTACTTCAACTTCATTATATAAAAAAATTAGACATTTCTATGGTAACTCAATTTATTAAAGAACTATCTTAAAGATATGAATTTTTTCAATATTCTCAGTGATAATAATTAAATAAAATATTGGAGTTTAAGATTGTTTTGTGTGCAGATCCAATGAAGAGAGAGAAAAATTGAAATTCAAATAATTCATTCGAATAAAACAAGCAGTTGATTTTTGTCTGACACAACCGAACCGATTGAGTGACAAATGTCGTACGTCTTTGTAAACAATTGCGTTGTGCAAATTGCAAACGCAGCATCCGTGCCACGATCACCACGAATAGTGGTAATCATAGCAAGATTCGGCACGAAATTTTTATAGAAACTGATGTGAAACACTGAGAAAACTGATGACACTAGCACCGTGCTAGGTTTCGATAAAAACTGTACTAGTGCAGTAATAATAGTGCAAGTTTATAATGTGGTTCAATGGCTGCGTTCAGCAGAGAAAGCAGCTTTGTAACATTCCTCATGATTGGTCTTGCCTTTAGTTTCTCATTGAGTTTAAATGTATAAACCAATCATATTCAAAAACACATCAGAGACATTCATTTTAGTGACATCTATTTTATAACACCTTTAAAAATATATATAACTATGTTCAAATTTGAATTATTTTACAGTATTCTGATTCATTTATTTATAACATTAAAACATTTTTTGTTAAATAAATTAAATAAATTTTTTACATTTCAAGAGTTTTAAATGTCAAAATGTAAATCATTGCGTAGTTATTATTAGAAACATTAAAATTAACACAATGTCAGTGTTACAACATTAATTAAAATAATATAATATAATCATAACATACAATAATGTCACACCTTAGCACGAACTCAATCTCAATTTCAATTTACACTGATCTCCACTGACTTTAAAGACAGTGGAAAAAAAGTTGAATTCAGTGCAAGTTTTTTTTGCCAGTTTTATCAATGAAACATAAATAATTCAGGGTTGCCACATACGTGAAAAATCAGGAAAACTGGGAAAGGTCAGGGAAATTGATCATGGAAAATTGGGAAAAGTCAGAGGAAAATATAAAAAAGTCTGAAATTTTGAAATTTGCTCACAATTCCTTTAAACTGTTCTTATTCCAAATAATTGTTAATTTTTTAAATATATATAATACTACTGATGTAGTCAAATACCTTTAACACTCGCGCATTTTAAATGATTTTAATAAAGTAATTAAAATTTATATTTTATTCATTATTTTTATTTGATAGCTCTTTTTCATCATAATTGGATTCTTTTTTTTCAATAGTAATTTATTTTTTGACTTAAATTTGTACTCAAAATTTTATTATGTTACTAAGCTTCTTTTGCATTCTTTTGCATTTTTAATAATGTAGGTTAGCTTTTTTACAATACTATTATTCTAAATGTTAAAATTTAGATTTTATAGAGAGATTTTATATTGGTCATGAAAAATATTCTATTTTCATCAAAATTTTCTATTTTCTTTTACAAAAAGGTAAAAAAAAGTGTACGCGCTTGTATGTGTGCTCCTTGAAGAAAAAAATTACTTTTTATTCTAAACCTTTTTTCCAAACTATTAAAATAATAATAATTTTTTTCAAAAATGTGTGAAATCTTTAAATTGCGCCAATTATAAACAGAAAATATATTTCGTTGAAACATTAATGTTGTATAACTACTTTTAAAGAATAAAACTAAAGAATAAAAGTGGTCCTTAATAAATAAAAAAACTTTTGTGTAAAAAAACTTGGCGCCACTAGCAAGCTTGGTCTAGCGGCACCATTTTTTAAATAAAAAATTTGCTATTTATTAACCACTTGATTTTACTTTTATTCTTTAAAAGTAGTATAAAAATGAAAATAATGGATACAACCTCTGGCTTTAATCATGACAAATGTTATTCAGGATGTGATCCTGAACAATATTCAAAAGGTTTTAGCCGTCGGTCGGACACCTTGTGTAATGCTAATGCCAGCGGTACTGTAACTGTCGAGCCTTATAACTCGAAAAGTACTCAATAAAAGATAACTTTATTATAGTTTCGAAAAGTTCTCGACATCGGTTATTAAATTCTGAAATCAAAAATAAAGTGCTAGTCAAAATGAGAGTTTTTTAAGAAAAATTCAGTTCCGGAGGAACTGAATTTTTGAAGAAAGCTTTATTTTGGTATAACAAATAATGACACAAAAGTCCCCATCGATATATGGAAAAGCGTATTAAAAGTCAAAAGTACCAAAAAATCGATTTTCGAAAATAACTCACGAACGGTTGTTTATACGAAAAAATGTTTTATATAAAAGTTAAAAATCATTAGATTCTCTGTAAAAAAAGATAATATGGAATCTTTTCATGAATCCAATCGTTTTCGAGAAAAAATGCTGGAAATTAAGACTTTTGAATAATAATGTAGTATTTTCCACACTACAATGGAGAGATATAAAGCAGATTTTTTTTTTTAATGGTATCTCCAATAAGCCTAATCCACGTAATTTTCTTTTTTTCAAAATCGTAAATATAATCGTAAATAAATGAATTATAGACATTTCGATATCATTATGTCCTTTTTAAATATAGAGATAACAAATTCTAGATATAATAAGCGCCACAATCCAATAAAATAAAAGTTATTAAAAATGAAAGAGACATCGTTAAGCTGTAAAGACTGTTATCTTTGTCTGTCGTATCTCGAATACTCAAACTAATAATGAAGTCACTATAATAAAATCGAATAAAAAATATTGGCTCAGTATTAAATTTTTAAGGATATATCACGTACAGTCCCTTTAAGAAAATTAAATTTGGAAGTATATTTAATATTTACTTCACTTCAAATAAACTATACACTGAACTATACACTAAACTTTAATATTTATACTTCAACTATATTATATATATTTATATATATATATAAAAACTATATGAAAGTTGTGTGAATAAGATTATATTTTTGCTTAATAACACCTTTTTATAGTTTATTTATTTTATTTGTTATTATTTTCATTGTTAAAAATGAAAATTTTTTTTAAATGATCCGCTATATAACGACATTGTTTGTGTATAAATGTTGCTTCCATATTTCATAATGTATCTTTTTATAAACAATTCTTTTATCTTGGGCTTTCATTCTCATTTTAAATCTCAACATATACAGATCGTCTTATATCAATTTTTACAAAATATCGTTAATTTATTCTCAAGTAAATCTTAAAACATTATTTATTAATTTAATTAATTCCCTTTATTAAGGATGTTTTATACATATTTTCAAAACAATAACAAAATTATGAAAAAATTACTTATTCTAAAGCACATTTAAAAGTAATACAATAAATTTGATGTTTACTATCTGGATTTATTACTATCTGGATAAGTTTTAATAAATAGTTAAGTTTTAATAAATAGTATAGTTTAATAAATAGTTAATATTTTTTAAATCTGTGCTCTAATAAAAATATATGGAAATGTATTATAAAATAAATCATAAAAATCTCTATTTTTAATATAAATACATTATATATTCAAGATTATATTTATGTAAAGTTACATTGTGATGCATGAATTAATGTCCATTGTAAATAAACAAAATATTTACATATCTAATAAATCAGTATCATTTTGTATATTTAAATCATTTCTTTAGGGGAAAGAGTGAGATAATGTCGAATGTGGGATAATGGCGAACACAACAATATTAGTGTATTAGAGAAAGAAAAAAACAACAAATCTTATTTCTTCATTTATCGACAGTTGTCACGCAGTGCTAGACAGACAGTGACAGAATAAGATTGCGCACAGAATTCAAGATAAATACAATACAATTGAATTTTTCGTCCTTTTTCAAGTAATTTTTTGCTAAATTAATCTGCATATAGTTATTTGTTTGTGTAAATGACACAAATGAGTTACGTTAAAGATAAAATAAGCCCAAATCAAACAATATTTTATGTTTTGTCTCTGTAGCATGGGTCTAATCTTTAAAAAAATTGTATTTTGTTATTTTTATGACATGGGACAATCCCGAACGATTGCCGTTATATTCTTTCCATTTTTCACACAAATGTCTGTTATGTAAATGACTCAATAAAGCACAATTTCTAACGTAAATTGTAAATAAAAATTCAGTTTAATTTTATTTGTCAGAAGGTAAAAGGAACGTGCTTTCAACTGAGTAATAACATCATAAAAAGTTTTCGAAAAGGATAACCAAATAAAAAAGACAGATAAAGCACCAAAGAATAATAACCAAATAAAAAAGATAGATGAAGACAGATGAAATCAAAGAAGAAAAAGAAAGAAAATGTATAGAAAATGACTTTTGTGATAAATAGCTGTGATTAGTACTCTTATCTACTCTATGGTAATCGGAAATCACGAACAGCAAGAGTTTTGTTATTAAAAATTTATTTTATGTTCAAATCTAAAAAATGACGATAGACGTAAATAAACAAATAGTTGATATATAATTATAAACAATTAAAAACTTTTCTTAGCTTTTGTTTTATTTTATTTTTTGCTTAGGTGTTTCATTACCCTACTCTCCCCTATTTTTTTATATGAATTGCTTCTGAAATAAGTTCGTTTATTGAGAACTTTTTTTTCATCTAATATTTGAATCTCATCCCAATTAAAATTATAGTTTGTTTTGTATTCTGTTTTGTAATAACTGATTGTAATTCTGATCTATATTTCTATTAATATGGTGTTCCTTGATTCTTGTTTTTAATAGGCATGTAGTCCGAACTATGCATGATGCAATTTTTACAATTTATTTTGTAAACTATGTTGGAACGTAGCAATGACAGTAATTTGTCTTTTTGTGCTTTTATAAAGGAACTTAATTTGTTTTTGTCCACGTAAGCTAGACGTTTGTTTGATTTTTCTTAAAAAATCTTCTAAATTTTTCGGCAATCATGAGAACATATGGTATCGTAAAGAATGTGGGATTGTTTGTTAGTGTCGACTTATTTTTCTTCTCGCTTATTTCATTTTTATTAAGCTTAGAATTTCACCCTGGTGAAAATTTTTTTCAGAATTTTTCATATAATTTTTCAGAATTTCTGATGAAATGTTATAAAATCTAAAATGTTATAAAATTTAAAAAATTTTTTAATATTTTTTAAAAATATGGGATATATTATGGGATGAGAAATTTCAGAATTCACTTGTATAAAAAATTCTGAGAGAAGATAAGTAAACTTTCCGAATTTTTCTGAGTATTTCTAAAAATGTCCAATTCGTATAAAAATTATGAGAAAAATTTTCGCCAGGGAAATAAGAAAAACTTTGTTTCAATTCTGTGTCATGAATTAAAATGGATTCACGACCTAAAATTTGTTTTGATTGGAAAGAATAAGACTCATTTTCTTTCAATCTCTATTATGGACAAAAATAGATTTGAAGCTCTCAGATTTGATTGAAAGAATAAAAATTACATCATTTCAATCCTATGTCATGGATTAGAACGAATTACATGGCTTATTTTTTCCGCAAAACTTTTTTTCGATTGAAAAAAAAGGAATCTCGTAGTTTCAATCCTACATCATGGATTGAAATGGATTAAAAAAATCAATAATTTTGATTTAACAATGACTAACGAATATATTTTAATGCTTTTCTGGAAACTAGGATCTTTTTTTTTTAAAATATTGAACCAATTTTTCTAAATTCTTTTTAATTTCTTCAAACATGAATGAACTGATTTGATGTTTTTTGGTTTGTAAAAAAAAGTTTTATCAAAAGATATAAGATAAATATCCTTTTAAGGGAACCCTCTCCGATGACTTTCATCTTGACATATATTGTCAAGATCATGACTCTGAATAACCAATAGATTTTAATGAGTAACGAGTCGTTGCTTAAAAAGTTATGAAGAAAGAAAATTTGAAAAATGTCTTTTTTCACTATATTAGATCAATCGGAAAGTTCCGTCCGTTTAGCGGCGTCCAGCAAACGAGAATAGATTGAAATGGATTCAAATTTTCAGAAATATGCTTCACGAATATTAAAATAAATGCTTTTCAATCTTGAATGCATTTTTATTCATTTATAGGAATTGCATGGAGCATATCTCTATGTCTTTCAATCTAAAAATAATATTAGCTTTTTCTGTGTGCGCACATACAATACACACATACACACACGCGCGCGCGCACACACTCTATTCAATTCAAAATTTTGAATAGGAAATTTTGAATAGGAAATGCAATTTTTCAATTCAATTGCATCCAATTAAATCTAATTGAATTCAATTAAAGCCAATTAAATCCAAAAAAATATTCACTATTTAAAAAATACGCATTCGGATAGAAAAAAATTTCAATCCATTCTCTTTTTGCTGGGCGAATAGCTGTAGCTAGAACTGTTGATAACTTTAATATTTAAACTAAGCTTAATTTTTTAATTTTATCATCTGTCAATAAAATTCAGTATAAAGGTATACGTTCGTATACCTATAATAACATTGCTTCTTACTGCATCGAAAATGTCGAAATTTGAATGGAATAAGCATTGTGTGAAGTGTTAATCTTTTGCTTCATATGAAAAAAAACAATTGAAGTTCAGCGAATGCTTGTAGAAATTTATGGTGGTAGTGCTCCTTCGAATAAAATATGCAGAGAATGATTTCGACGCTTCAAAAGTGGTGATTTTGATATGGAGGACAAAGAGTGTTTTGGACTGCCAAGAGCATTCGAAGACGAAGAATTGCAGACATTGATGGATGAAGACTCATGTCAAACGCAAGAACAACTTGCAGAAACATTAAATTGTGCTCAATTTCTTATTTCTGTTTGAAAGTCTTGGGAAAAATTTACAAGGAAGGAAAATGAGTCCCATATGAACTGAAGCCAAGAGACACTGAAAAGCAAAAATCCATCAGCGAAATTCTACTAGGCAACAAATAAAGGGGTTTTTGCATTGCATCGTTACTGGTAATGAAAAAGTAGATTTGCCTGCTTCAAGCTCATCATTGAAGAGACTTTTCCTAAAGTGAATAATTACTAAAAGTTTATTTAGAAAGAAGATTAAAATGAAAACAATTATTTAAGAAAAAAAAATAATTAAAAATAATTATAAATATGATGTTATGATATTGATGTTGTGATAAGAAAAGGAACACATCTCAATCAAACTATTTTATAAGGAAGCGAAAAGATTTTTGTATAAATCAAAGCTTTTAATATATATATAGCGTTACAGTTTCACATTTCTCTTGCAATAATTTATTCTCGTTTTTTTTTGTCAAATTAAAGTTACAAGACTGGAAAGTGCTATCAGATGACAAATGAAATAAGAATCAAAAATATTTTTTTAGTTATTTTTTAATTATTTGCTTCTAACCGCAAAAAGATATATTCAATTTCTTTTAAATATTTAGACATGTTAAGAAATCATTTTATATAATTTAAATACACAGAAAACAATCCAATTTCTTAAAATTTTCTATTTTTCTTAAAAAAAATGTTTTGATTGCCATTTTTTCAAATATCTGCTCCTTCTTAAATGATACATTCGGAATTATATAAAAAATAATTTTGATTCAGTAGTATAAGTATTTAATTTATTAATTGAAAGAAAAGTAAAGAAACAAAATATTCTAACAAATGTCGTATTATTTGATTCATGCAACTTTTAAGATGTAATATCACATCTTTAACAAAATTATAGTAGTAAAACAAATTATAGTATTTTACTAAGTCCGCGACACTTCTGTGACATGTTATTATATATTATTTATTCATCATGATTTTACTTTCTTCACCAGATGCACTTTCTCCACCTTCCGTGTCATTAAATTGTAATAACCAGTTATTACTCGAGTCACTCGTTTGTACACATGTGGATGTTTGCAACTTGCGCTGTGCCACGAGGAATTCTGGGATGTTTCAAATTGCTTTGATTATCATTAGAATTATGCTTATATAATCACGCGTATTCGCGCCTCGGAAGCGTGGCGAATTTACGTTCCCGTAAAAAGAAAGTGTCTGCTAATACCTTACAATCGATCTACGCCGCGTAGAAAATCACGCAATACAAACAACGCGTTCATATAATCATAATATCGTTCATAACATCAATCATCCGCATAGTTTTTTGCTCGATGCTCAATGAAGACAATGCGCGAATTCTGTTAATTTTAATTTTTTTCCGAATTTTTGGCATGTTCGATTTTAATCTTGAACTGATATGTGATCTTTTTCATTCAATTTCCTCATAATTTCCTTCATTTTTTTCATGCATTTTTCAAATTACGTGAGATTCAAGGATATCATGTTACAGACCGAGTCGTCCTCTCACATCCGATTGCAACTCCGATATATTATAGCGAAAGGATTATATGAATCGAATATCGATTTGTTTAATCCTTCGAAGAGGATTTCAATCATCGATTACTCAATTCCGAATTAGACATACTACTTATCATGAGCGCAATATCTCAAGTATAACACAGAACTTTAAAAAAAACTATTATGGTATAATCAAGAAGAAATACAAACCAAACGGAATTCTGATCATATCTGAATATCAGAATTTTAGTTATTATCATAATTAAATTTTTGGTTATCTCTATTAGAATGTGTGATAGATTTAACTATAAGAACTTGGATCAAACTTTTAGCACTGATTAACTTTTAATCAATACTATTTTATTAAATAATAAAGTTTATTATTAAATTAACAAAATTATGTTGCTAATAAAGCCTAAGAGCAACGAATTGGTTTTGTCTTAAATGATTCTGCCGGTTGAGTTAACTGCTGATTAAGTTAATTAGAGTTGCCAAAATTGCCCTAATATCCATTTCTACTAATGTAGATTAATTTTTGATTTAATCTACTTTTTGTTCCTTTCTGATTTTGAGAACCAGAACAAGATAAAATATAAGTTAAACCAAGATTAAAATTAATCTATATATTGATAGAAATGGACGTAAATGTTGATTGTATCTTTCTAATTAAATGTATCAAAATTTTAATTAATACAACAAGATTTTTTTCTGATATCCATGATATCAGAAGAATGTTATCATCATTAAATAACAAATAAAATCATGATGATATTCTTCTTATATCAACTTCTGTGTTCTATCTAAGACTTTCATTATCGAACGATTTTAATTTCGCTGAAACATACCTCATTATTGACGTCCTCATGATGCAGTCGCTAATGACAATCGCGATTGTATCTTCTGTCACTCCACTATTTCGCGAATTGTCGTTTCTCTCAGTCCTTCGCATTCCATATCAAAATCTCGCGTTAAGCCTCATCGTCCCGTCATTGTCGATCTTATCGCAGCAGAAGTCTTGGCGAGACTGACTCGCATTCGTCCCAACTCCGCGACTCTATGCTGTTACCTAACTTGACCGAAACCGAATCCACCAAAGCGGGGGACGGACTATTCTTCTTCACTTGTCCAACCCTATGACTACTATCAATATCCGGAGAAAATCCTGCACATTTTCTCACCTAGACCCCCCCCCCTCTCGACCAACAGTTTACCTTTTTTACATAATTCCTTAATGCGATCTTTATAGTTATCCTAACTGTTCAGAGTAAAACCTAGATACTTAAATTCCTGCACTTCCTCTATCTCCTTTTGACAATATCTATATGTACATATACCTTTATCTCAACATTCTTTTATTTATCAGAATGGAGCAGTACAACTTAGTTCTGGCAATTTAAGAATGATTCCATCTCAATCTTTCTGATAGCGTACCATATTTTTTCTTTGCTGAATATGGCTCGAAGTTAAATCAATCAAAACGTACGAAGGAGCGAATGAATTTTTGATAAATGTGATGTCAAATATATTTTATTGATTATTAATTTGATATCACGCTATATTTTCACAATTCTTAATTTTTTAATTTTTTGAATATAGTAGTAAATGACGCTTAAACAGAGAAATCATCTATGAAATCGTCTGAATTCATCTATTTCCTGAAATAAATTCGCAAATTTCGCCTTCAATTTAATCAAATCTCCCTTCTATCCTTAATACATTTTTTTTTCATCTTGTTTTGTTGCATATCTGAGTTAAATGTGATTCAGGCCGATTGAAATAAACTTTAATTCTTCATCTATAAAATTTCTTCATAATGTATACATCAAAATGCGGTGGCACTTTGAACATTTTGTTTTATGAAACTTTTCATCTATGTCCGCTCATTTTTGGATTAATGATATGACATTTGTATTTTTAGAAAAAGGTAGAAAGTTTAATGCGTTATTCGATGCGACGATTGCAATAACTTTAAATCTGATAAATATTTTAGGACAACTGTAAAAAAAAATTCTATAATAAGGAAACCGGTTTCGACAAATTTATGTCTTTTTTGTTTGCATAATATCATGATTATCCGCTTGCCCCTTCAAAGTTTTCTCAAAAATCATCATTGCGACACTTCTACGCAACTGTTACATGAGGGGAACTTTCATCGTCATTGGACTTTTCCTGAAACAACATTGTCGATTAGCGGTGATCATTATAGCTTGCGTGAGTTTCTTTATAAACTGTTGCATAATTCGATATTGGACCTGAAATCTAAAGTCGAAACCAATAACGAGAAACGCATAACTGTCTTTGATATTCATTCAATCTCAATATGAAGAGGCAAGCGCGAGCGGATCATTGCCATGTTTCTTGAAATAATTATTGTTACATCAGCGTCTTAAATTACCACGACCTTGAGAAATTCGAGATCATTCCAATTTGAGTTCAATCATTTTGTCGAGGAATAATGACTTTCCGTATATATTCCATATATATTCAAGAATAAGTGCAACATGCAGTCTACATCGAGAAATTCGGAATCCAAAATACGAAGACATTCATTATAGAAACATATAAAATAATTTAACATTATAACATATATAAAAATTATTTTTATCTCGTCTCTCTTAAAATGGCGTTTAAAACTTTAATTTAATTTAATAAACAAAATTTATTTTTTAACATAGAGTAATTTATATGATTTCATAAAATTTTAAATTTAATAAAATTATTAAGTAAATCTAGAGACAATTAATCTTTTCATCAAAACTAAAAATGGCTACTATTGCTACAGTGATATTTAACAATTGCATAAAATTTCCACTACAGTTTAAAAAAAGCACATGATTAATCATATAATGCAAAGGTTCACAAATATTATAGAAAACGATATTATATGTATACGGTTTACTATGAGAGCCGGTTGTTCTACCTTCAGATAAACTGATAAATTGATAATTTACCTTTTGGATAAACAAAAAAATAAAAAGTAAGAAAGTAAGACAGTGAAATTTATCAAAAAGTAGAATAACCCAGCCATACAATAATATCCGATACAAAAGATAGAGAAAAAAGAGACATATAAAGAATAAGAGAGGAATATTTAATGACCAAGGTTGGTAATGCTAAGTTAAAAGATTAAAAATTAAGTTAAAAAGTTAATTAATTTTAAATTCATTTAGTTACATTTTAGAGACTCTTAACTTTATATATATTTTATCGGTAATTATTAACTTTTAATTTGATTTTTTTAAAATTAATATCAAGATTGGATAGTTGGTGTTATACGGATACTATACTTGGATTATATACTTATATACATTCGCGTCTGTCGGAAATGTACTTTCTAATTTTAAATAATTTCAAATATTTTTATTTATATTTAAACAAAAAATAAAGAGATTTGAAAGCGATTTTAGGTCATCGTAATGATTTCCTCGAAGAATACAAAAGTGCAATTTACTGCTTTACAAGATTATTTTTTGGTGCCAGAATAATCATCGTAAAAGCTGATCAAAATCCGTAAAATACATATGTAAATCCTCATTAGTTAAAAAAGTTTACTTAGTTTTTTAATTTAGTTAAAAAAAGGTTAACTTGAAATCATGAAATAAAACAAATTTAACTTTTAACTCTTCAATTATTTTTTTTTCATTAATTTTTAATCCAATTAATGTCACTATGGATTAACTTTTATCTTTACTAAGTTAAATTTTCAAAGCTATTAACTTTAATTTAACTTAAATGTAATTTAAAAAGAATCCAACTCTGCTAATAACATATTAAATAATTATAAATAATATTTATAATTATAATATAATATAATTTTTAATTATGAAAAATCAATCTTATTTATTTAATAAATTCATCAAAAGGAAAATTTTTTTAGGAAGATTTTTTTCTTAAAAAATGCTTTTCTTGTTTTTTTTTTCTTATAACTTCAATTTGTTAAATAGGAGTGTATAGAGAGAGAAACGAAGAATAATTTTATTAAATCTATTTTATTAAAATCTATTCTAAATTTTATTAAAATCTATTCTAAATGATTATGTTCATTCGAATAATTTCAAGTACCTTATAGGATTACAACGGTTCCTTCTTTCACCATCTCTTCAACTCTTTAGCTCTTCTTACATAAGTTTGGTTTCGAGGAAACGTGCATTGCCCTTTGCCTGTAACGGTAATGCTGTACAAACTAGAGAATCTTCGAAAGGACGCACCTATGCCCCTTCACGTGGTCTCGTGAGCTAACTATGTAACAAAAGCGGTGCATACATATTTTCGAACTGTTGTGAACTACTTCTAGAGAATCAAATAACTTTAATCAAATAACTTTCGTTTCTGCGTAATTTTTAACAAAGCATCGTTTAATTTTTGACAAGCATCGTTCAATGCTGTACAATAACAAGTTAAAGCTTCACTGAAAAAAGTAATTTTCATCGGAAATAACCGTTTCAGTGCTTTTTTCGATCAATTTTGATCGGATTCAGAATTATCCACCGAGGTGACAATCGCTTTTTTCCGATGAAATGCAATTCCGATAAAATATTAACGAAAATTAAGACATTTGTCTATCGTTAAAATTTTATTGTGTAAACTTACAACTTAATTAAACATTATTTAAATGGATTAAAAAAGGATATTTTATCCACTCAAGTTTGATATCCGATCAAATATGCTACATTTGATCCGAAAATATCCGATTAAAATTGCTCATATACAAACAGTACGCGACACCGCATCGCCATGAGATAAATGTGACGGAATTTACAATATATACATGTATGTTAGATTGATGAGAAAAAAAATTTTTTTAATCGGTCTTTTAAAGCTTCTTCAAAAGCTTTCATTTCATGCCAAAAAATACCCCTTTATATTAAAAAAAATATTAAGATTTAGAGTGAACGATTTTTAAATCAAAATTTCGATTTTTCTTAATTTGTTTGATTTGATGCAAAAAGCTTAATCCAGATTTTAAATATGATACTGTATGTTTTTTGGTCGCTAAACACGATATAATAATTCATTTAGTCCTACAATATAAGAAATACAGCCCGATTAATATTTAAAAAATGACAATTTCGAGTTTAAGGTTGATTTTAGTTCCAAATGGGTCGTTACTCCTCTCAAATTGTAAGTCTATTCATCCAAAATAAGATCAGTTGGAATTTTCCAGGATCTCTTACAGGGCTTACTAGAACTTGTAAAAATTTTTTCGCTTTGACATTCTCAAATCAAATGCCTCAATTTGACGATAAAAACTCTTTATTAGAAAATGAAATGAGTACAGAATAAAAAAAAAGATTTAATTAATTGAAATAAACTACATATTATAGAATATATTTTTTTTATTATGTATTCATTTTATTTTCTAATAAAGAGTTTTTTATTGTAAAATTGAGGCATTTGATTTAAGAATGTCCAAACCACAAAGTAATATATTTTAGAACTTGTAAACAAAATTTTCTATCCTTAAAAACGTTTTATAATCCAGTTAAATGCAACTTTTAAAATAAATTATAACTATGGGAGGTCCCGGGAAAAAATTCAAACTAAATTTTGTTCTGGGAGAACAGACCTACAAGAGGAGTAATGATCCACGCTTAGAATAGAATCTTGCTAAAATCGATCTTGACCTCGAAATTTAATTATTTTTTTCACATTAATCGAGCTGTATTTCTTAAGGCATATATCGTAGAGCTAAATGAATTAATGCATCATGATTAGCGACCAGAAAACATAAAATATATTTAAAACCCGGATTAAATCATTTTTGCATCAAATCAAACATGTATTAAGGAAACTTTGATGAAAAAATTATTCACTAGCGACCTCTAAATCTTAATATTTTTTGATAAAAATTTAGGGATATTCTTTTGGTATGAAACGAGAACTTTTTAGCTAAGAGACCGATTAAAAAAATTTTTTTTTCTTGTCAATCTAATGTATACACAGGGTGTTCCATAATTCATCCAAAAACATGATTCATGGACAGGTAGAGCTAAATTAAATTGAAAAGTTAATAGTTAGTTAATAAAATATTTTTTATTAAAAATCGCTGTATATTAGTTTTCAATAATTTTTTATTCAAATGCTATCAACTTTACAGAAAAACAGCAAGAGGCAAAAAAATTTTTTTCTCGTAGAACTCTACGAATTTTTTCAGAATTTTTATGAACTTTTTAGTACTGCGTTTTCTTATTTTTACTAACATGAGAAAATATAAAAATATGGTAAAATATGGAAATATGGAAATATGGTAAAATATGGAGAAAATATGATAAAATATGGAAAAGTTCTAAAAAAATTCTGAAAAAATTCTCAAAACTTTACGAGAAAAGTAAATTCTAAAAAGAATGATATAGTATTTGAGAAAAAAATTATTGAAGACCAATACTCGGCAATTTTTAATAATTACTTGTTAACCCTAATATGGTATTCATGGATTCAACATACCGCATGCGATTTTTTACATTGCTGTAACTTTTATAATATACTTTGAAGGCCCAGATTAAGGCTGAAAAAAAACTTTAATTGTCTATAGATATGATAAACTTGCAAGGATTTTTTTTACGTTATTCTCGATGTGAGAATGCACAAAAGAGGGTACTCGGGACCACAAGTTAATCAGCTTGTAAATTTTCGGCGTTCTGGGTACCTCTTTATTTTTTATTAAATATATACGTTTACTAAATTTCGGATAAAATATAAAAGTAAGTACACGAAAATATAGAACTAAAAGAATTGTATTTCAATATAATAAATAATAGATATTTTATAATTTCTGTCAGTCTTCGGAGATCACTCGGCCGGGGCGAATTTATTGCTTTAGAGCGAGTGTTGCATCATCCTCTAAACTAAATTCTAATAAATTTAATTATATATACTGTAATAATATTTATACATGTGCAATCCTTTATCTACTTATATCACTCTTTTATATTGTTCAAATAATAAAATTTTATTTATTAATTAAACTTAAAATATGTAGATTCTTCAAAAATGTCGATTTTCGATAATTCAAATAATTATACTTTTTTAAGCGATTCATATTGTACTATTTTTTTCGTTAGTTCAAAGAGTTAACTAAAAAAATCCTACGAATTTTTGCTTGAACATTAAATTTAAAAATTTGAGAATGTTTTATCCAAAGAAGTCATTTTTTACGAATTTTTCCAATAAAACTTCTTTGAAACATTGTAATTAATTGGAAATAAAATATTATTTATTTGTTTCATATTTATCTGTCTTTGTCTGACTTCGAAGTATAAATTTCATATATTGTGAGCTAAAAAATACATATTCAGTTCAGAGATATAGCGTGACAAAGTTGCAGGATTCACAAATCCTAGGAAGGTAACCAAAAATAACAATACCATACTAGGTAAACTATTGCGAAAATTGCAAAATGGTAGAGAACTTTTTGTCTCAGTTTAGTCTCTTCGACGTTGTCGGATGAATTACGGGACATTCTGTATATGAAAGATTTTATAATGCTATGCACTTTATTCTAATCTAGTATACTCATATTTTAAAATAGAATAAAGTGCATAGCATTATGAAATCTTTCATTCACGTTCTAATTAATCTAATGATTCTTTAAAGACAAGACTCCAAAATAGAGTTTCACGATGGAAGTAAATAAGATGTATCTTTTTGACAATACAATTGAGTTTTTAAATTTATGTAAAAATTAATTCAAGGATTTGCTATTCCTTGGAAATGTAATCAAATTATTTGTTCAAAAAGTAATAAACAAGTATTTTATTGAAAATTTTGCTGGACTTATTTCTGATTAAATAAAATATGATCGAATTTTTTCGGATCAAAATAATTAGAAATATTCATTTGTTATTTTTTGAAAGGATTTTTTTTTTAATTTGGATATATATATATATAAAACTATATATATATATATATATATATATATATATATATATATATATATATATATATTTCTCAATATTTTTTACACTATATTTTTTTATATAATTTTTTTGTTTTTATATTATTATAAAAAAAAAAATTTTAGTGAGA
>Ga0157363_1001771_pt1 | contig 18403 bp, 16 predicted proteins | sample AttsexASBM1_FD_111477 | JGI IMG/M metagenome (GOLD analysis project Ga0157363, IMG submission 111477) | Fungus gardens microbial communities from leaf cutter ant in Ribeirão Preto, State of São Paulo, Brazil - Atta sexdens ASBM1 | ecosystem: Host-associated > Fungi > Mycelium > Unclassified ... | reverse complement strand
TTTTTTTTTATATTATATATATATATATATATATATATATATATATATATATATATATATATAATGTACATCATATTTAACAGATAAGATATTAAATTTTTAGTTAAAAATATTAAAATGCATGTACTAAACCTTATAATATTTCTTATATCTTCATCTAATATTACGTTATAATTTATATGATACTTTCAAAATTTGAATTACCTAGTGATTGTTCTGTGCACATTAAGTTGTACTACTGGTAAAATAGAGGTTTCAGTTTGCATTTTATATTTATACGCAGCGTATTATAACTCGCATTGTAATTGCGTACAATCCATCTTTATAGACAAATTGTCGAAGAATTGTCAAACACTTATTGTAGGCTAGTCAGCGACCATAATTGTTTCAAATGGTTGTCAAGGCAACATCTGTGAAAGTATTAGTAATCAATGCTTTTTCAAAATCCTTTTCTAAAATGAAATAAATTTAAGGCTCTTGAGTACTTAACTCAGCTATATTGAATCGTGACGTCATAAGCGAGAAATGATCCGATACATTAATTTTTCTTGCATGCCATGTATAAAGAGAATTTAGATGAAACAAAATATTGAAATCGTTTTAAGCTTTGTAAATTTGTTAAAATAGATAGGGCAATAGAAGTCAGGCGCAGTAATTGTCGCGCAAAATGTAAATATGACATAAAACTTATTATTAGGTAACCTGCTAGCGGATTTCTAATAAAGAGTTTTGTGTTATATCCACATTGTTTGTTTTGTGCAATAATTACCGCGCCTGACTCCTATTGCCATATTTTATCTAATTTCTTTATGATTAATAAGGAATCTTTGCGAATCAACATATATTAAGCTTTGTAAAAAAGTATTCTATTTTCTTTGATAGTTAGTAAATATATAGTAAAAGGCACGTGAAAATAGATTACACATGCTTATTGAGTAAAAACTAATAGACGCAATTTACATTTTTTACTATTTACTGATTGTTGGGGAAGATAAGGATAGTTTCAGTCTATTTTTTACAAGTGTTTTAAAGTAATCTCAATATTTTGTTTCATCCAAATTTTCTTTATTTACAAATGGCATGCAAGAAAAATCAACGTATCATTTTTCGTTTATGACGTTACAATTCAATATGGCTGAGGTGACTGCTCAGGAGACTTGACTGAAACATCTTATGCCCATTTCCAATATAGATTAATTTTAATCTCAGTTCAACTTATTCTTCGTCTTTTTCTAGTTCTAAAAATTGGAAAAAAATGATGAGTAAGTTGAACCGAGATTCAAGTTAATCTACATTAGTGGAAATGAGCATTAGTCTTTTATTTACTGTTTATTGATCAAATTAAATTCATAATAAATCAAAAATTTAATTTTTTAATTTAATTGAAAAATTGTGCATGTATTGATTTCTTTATTCTGCTTGTCACATGATTTTATGTTTAATTTTTATTGCATATTATACATAAGAATGTATTATTTCATATTATTACAAGTTTCAAATAAAAGTGTAATTATACATATAATTATATAAAAATAGAGAGAGAGAGAGAGAGAGAGGGAGAGAGAGAGAGAGAGAGAGAGAGAGAGAGAAAGAAATACTTATTCAGATATATGTACATAATAGAAGGCTTGTAATAAGATTACGAGCGTAACATTTGTTTATTTAATATTAATATGTACACTGACTTTGTAACAAATATTGTCACTTATCTTTAATACTTACATTTGTATGTACAACATATAAATGTAATACATATTTTATTATTTGTGAAATTATTTTTGTATCTTACATAATTTATTAAAGCCTAACTATAAGACAACATTTGAGGTAATTACTTGAAAAGGCTAAAACTTTCATTCAGTATATGTTTACACTATCTTTAATTAAACTGTTCAGCTTGATTTTTCTCTTTTTGTTCTTGTGATTTTTTCATGCCTAAATATTGAGTTTCCCACAATTTACTGTACAAAGAATTTGGTATAGATAACAATGACTCATGTGTTCCTCTTTCAACTAAATTACCCTGATCTAATACAAGTATATCATCAGCATCCATAACTGTCAATAAACGATGTGCGATCACAATTGATGTCCGTTTTTCGGTTGCATTACGCAGGGCATCAAGTATGTTCTGTAAAGAAATTATTTATATTAAAAAATTATTTATATTAAAGGAATGTAGGAGAGATATTTAAATATGACTATGTACAGGGATTGTATATGATTTTTTATATAAAGCAATCGATTTAATTATTAGTGAAATTTGAAAATATATGAAAAAGTAGTAGTTTGAATAAGTGTGTTGAATTCATCAAATGACGTTGACCTTAAAATGTCCCCAATGTCTCCACCCATAAAATAATTGTTTCACTATATTGTTTCCTTTTGTACTGAACATTATATAAACTACTACTTTTTCATATATCTTCAAATTTCACTAATAATTAAATCGATAATTAAATCGGTAATTTATACGAATCATTCTGTAAATATAGCATTTCTAAAACTTGCATGTTCTGTAATGGAATCCAAAGAAGAAGTAGCTTCATCGAAAATCAATATAGGACTATCTTTCAAAATTGCTCTGGCAATTGCAACTCTTTGTTTTTCTCCGCCACTTAATTTCAAACCACGTTCTCCCACGGGTGTGTCATATCCTTGTGGCCATTTTAGTATCGAGTCATGTAGATTTGCCATTTTCGCAGCTTCAAAAACTTCATCGCGCGATTTTCTCAAATTACCATAGTGTAAATTATAAAATATACTTTCATGAAAGAGTACCGTATCCTACAATTTTGTTTTTGTTATAAATGATATATTGTATTATAAAAAATGCTGTAGTATACTGCTGTAGTGTACATAAAATAATTGACTTTAAAAGAAAAGAATTTGATTTCACCTGTGGTACAATTGAAATACATTGTCTGAGGTCGTCTAAATCAACATCTCGAATGTTATGACCATTAATATAAATATTGCCATTATCTGGTTCAAAAAATCTATACAGTAGTCTCACAATTGTAGTTTTTCTAGAAAAATAAAAGGCAATTACTGATGGATTGTTAGTGAATTTATGATGAGTAATTTATGTGTTAAAAAATTTATATAGATTTATATAGATTTATATACCTAATACCTTACCCACAACCAGATCCTCCAACAATAGCAATCTTCTTGCCACTCGGTATAGTGAATGATACATTTTTAAAAATAGGTTTTCCTTGAACATATTGGAAGTTTACGTTTCTAAATTGAATTTCCGATGAATCTGACGTCACGTAAAATCTCAGTGCGTTTTCTTTTGACTATTAATAAAGATCCGAAAAACAATTTAATTATTTGCAAATAGAAATAGATTGCCACATAGATAGATTGCCACATAGATATCAATATAATCTTACTTTAATTGCAGTATCAGTTGTCATGAGAGTAAACATAGTTTGCATGTCAATAAAAGCTTGTCTTACTTCTCGATAAACAGAGCCTAAGAAGCCTAAAGGAACCGAGAGTTGAAACAACAAGGCATTCACCATCACTAAATCACCGACAGTCATAGTGCCTATATACAAAAGAAATAAAGAGGGCATTAATTTTTTTTTATAAAAGTACTATATAATTTAATAATAAATTAGACTACAAATGTAATTACCATTTACGATATTTTGTGCCGCCAATACCATGATGAGGCTTAACGCACCGCTGAAAATGGCATTCTGCCCGAAGTTCAACATCGCTAAGCTCGTGCTAGTCTTGAGGGATGACGTTTCGTATTTTTTCAAAGATTGATCGTATCTTTCCGCTTCGAACTTCTCGTTGTTAAAATACTGAAGCAAGCGAGCATATGTATTTTTAAAAATCTATTTAAAAATAAGTACATTTTACTGACCTTTACGGTTTCATAATTAATGAGCGAATCTATCGCTTTATTGCCCGCTTCGTTTTCCGCTTGATTCATACGTATTCTGAATTTAGTACGCCACTGTGTAACAATTAACGTGAACATAGTATAAACGCTCACACAACCCAACGCTACAGCCGAGTATTCTAGTCCACATTTTATCCCCAATATCGCACTAACTAACGCTAGTTCGAATGCTGTAGGTACAACGTTAAATACCATGGCGTTTAAAACGAAATTAATACCACGGCTGCCACGATCGATTGTCTGAAAAAGATATAAAGAATATTTTTTAAGATATAGCATATAGCTTTTTTAATATTTTTGACATGAAAATGATAAAAGAAGTTGCTAAATTTCATATATTACCTTCGATAAAGCGCCGGTCTGTTTACTCAAATGAAAAGCCATATCGAGATTGTGCAAATGAACAAAAACGTTTTTTGCTATTTTACGAATAGAGTGTTGTGCGACTTTCGCAAAAACCGCATTTCTAAGTTCGCTAAAACCGGCTGCTCCAGCTCGTGCTATTCCATCTACAAAGATTATTCTGGAATTATTTAAAATCCTATATATATATCATAAGAATTCTCTACTAAAATATTAAGATATTCTAAAATAAGTATCCTTACATCCTACAAGTAGCGACGTTGTCACTGTCGCGACTGTTGCAGGTGCACTTGTTAAATTCATCACAGCACTGTCAGACATTGCTGCGGTGTGAGCATTTAAAATATCTATCGCATATTTAAAAATAAATGGTACAAGAACATTTAAGACTTTAGCTCCTACAAGTAAACCTACTGCTATTTTTACTCTTTTCCGTATTTCTGGATCATCCTATAAAAATAGAATACATAATGTTGTACATATTGTTTTAAATTAATATAATATTACTTACTTTTGGCCAAATGTATCTAAGCATGGCCTTTAACATGCCCATACTGGTGAGCGACAATTTATCGTGTAAGTCAATAGCATCCCTGCTCAAGCTAGAAATACCAGGATGGAAGCAATTTCTTTTTTGTTGGCCGGGCTTTGCTCCAGTTAATCCAGTAACAACCGATACTAATTTTATTGGCGGCACCACAGATTTAGATTGCGGCACACTCTTCTTCTTCTGAGCACGGTCGATTACATTGCCGCTGCAACACTATAATATTTAATTTTTATATAAAATCAACGTATGCCAATCATGATAATTATAAATTTATAAACATGTAATAAATGTATTCACATATCTTTCATGACTACTTAAAATTTCCAAAGAATAATCAAACCAAACAAGTAAAAACTGTTATTTTCGTTTTAGATAACAAATTGTATATATAGCATAATAAATTGATGATTTATATAAAAAAATTTACGTTTTGAGAAATATTTAGTATTTCTAAAAAATTGTAGGATGTTTCAGAAATAGTTAATCAAACTTTAAGAGACATATTCCATTCATTGTAAGGATAAAAAAAATCATATAAACATAGATTCGGAAATGCTTCCTTTCCAAGTTACAAATGTTTTTTTATCTTATATTTATATTTTATTTTATACTTATATGTATATTTTATTTCATACTTGTATCTATTTTTTATTTTATACTTATAGCTATATTTTTATTACAGAAATTGCTGGAAATGATTTTTTTCCGCATGCTTCGCATCGACATCGCATGGATTGTTGAAGACGTTTAAAAATGTTTTACTCTCTTTTTATTTATTTATTATTTCGTATTTTTTCATACGCAGCGATAATATGATTTTAGACTCGCCAATTCGATGTTAGAATAAGTTGCCATATTGATGAATACTATCTTCACTCTTAAATGCTTAAAAACTGATTCTAATTCCATACAAACCTATCTAATGACTCTTTGTTTACTTTAGAAGGTGAATAGAAATAAAATTCAAACGTCGAAGCGTGCCGTCCGACATATAATAAATACAAATACGTACAATTTAAATAAGAAATATTTAACTTGGAAAGAAAGCGTTTCCGAATCCATGTTTATGTGACTTTTTTTCATTCTTACAATGAGTGGAATATGCTCTTAGAGTTTGGCCAACTATTTCTGAAACATCTAATGTATGTGTATGTATATATATATATATATATATATATATATATATATATATTACATACAATGGATAAATAAAAAGAAAATCAAAGAAATATTTTGATTATTTATTATTCGATCATCACAATTTTGTAAAACAAGATATATTAATGAAATTATATGTATAAAAACGTATATACAAAAACCATTTTCTAAATATATTTTATATTTTATATTGTACTGTGTAAATTATATTAATTTGGAAAACTGTATTATATTTAATATAATATAACATTTTTTAGTTTCTCCATATAATTAAATGCAGCATCTAAGATATTAATATATTCTTCTATGAGATTAATCGCGATTGAAAAGCTCAGACTCTTAGATTTAACATTCTTCATATTATTTAAAGCACACATATACTTCGTTCTTTTCAAGTTTAAGACACTTATTCCTAGCTTATTGATTATACTCCGTTCCTCTGTATCAAATGTTTCGCCATATATTTTCAGTTTCCAACGGTCCTTCTCTAACTTTGTACTCAATATAAATAATGCCATTGTTGCATTATAATTCAAACCGTCGTGAGTAAATGACATATTCTTATGGAAACCATTAAATATAATAAAATCTAATTTATTCCTCGAAATATCAAAACATCTCTTTATATCAAAGATGTTAAACTGGATTTCATCTAACGGATTACATGGAATAAAAAATCCATACTCGATATATAATTTGAGACTGTCATGTGCACCGTAATTAATAAACACTTGCGTTTCTTTGTCAAACGGTTTCAAAGTAACAATTTGATAAAATTGATTCTGATAGTTATCTGTGACAATAGATACTTTAACAGCGGCGTTCACATCGTGATTAAATAAATCTAAGAATGGTGCGAGAGCCAAATTATTAGGTTGTTTTATGTTAAATGTGTTCTCTTTGCATACTTTAGCATCTACATACACGGCTCGTGTATTGACAACATAGTATGCCCATTTATATTTTGCAAATGTTACGATCTTTTGCAGATACACATTGCAATGAGGGCAATGGCTTCTATCAACATCCATGTGTTTTATAATTTTCATTAGCAAAGAAAAATCTTCTTGCAATTTATGTGTTTGATATAAAGGACGCGATATAAAATTTGGTAACATTGCTTTCTCTTTGTTGGAACAAAAATCTGGATTTGTGAAAGACTGTGGCAGTGTTTTTAGATAAAGATACCACTTTGACTCTATACCTAAATGTGTCTCATATACAAGAAATATTGCAAGCATACACTGGGGGCTAAATTTATCAGTGGTGTACAGAAATAAAGTTTTAATATGACTCTGCGATAAGACATCTGTTGTTAATAACATTCGAAGAGGTAACTGAAGCAATATTTCATCACTTTCTATGCGCTTTAATGTTTTTAAACCTCTGCCTGAGAGAGAAAAATGTTTTGGTATTAAATAACGAATCGATGTACAGTTTTCACTTAGAAGCCAGGATTTTAAATGTGTCAGAGATTCATCAGTGTTCTCATTCAATTTTACAAAATTAAGCCTCTTCCTCCGGCGGCGTTTTCTCGACGTTCGCCCCATTGCATATGCAGATGATTATGTCTAAAGAAGCAGTAACAAAAATCTTTATTGCAAACAAGTCATCCATAATAAATCTTCCAATAAATTATAATTATCACACCTTATATTATCATGATACATTTCAATAATATAAAATTTCTTTGTGTATAAAATCTCGAAACTTGACATAACATTGCACAAGACAATTGTGATATATTTGTTACTGATTGTTTTATAAATAATAAAATATAATCAGGAACACAAAATAATACTATAAATACTATAAAATATAGAATCAAATAAATAAATAAGTAAATAAGTATATGATATAAAGTACTATATAAACATATATATATATATATATATATATATATAAAAAACATTAAAAGTAAATATGTATAGTCATATACATATGTGTACATATGTATGTATGTTTATCTAATACAGGGCTGAACATTTCAAATACTTGTATTTGAAATACAATTTGTATTTTGTATTTCATATTTCAAATACTGAATTGAACATTATTTTGTATTCTGTATTTTAAGTACTTTAATGATGTATTTTGTCCAGCCCTAACTAAAGTACACATGTTAAAGAATGAATGTTATAAAGAAATAAGAGTTACTGCTTCTTCTAGCAATTCTAATGCAAGTGAAATAAAATTTCTGCGCATGTAGTGCTTAGCTTCGTTGAAGAAATATGTATTTTGTTCAGCCCTGTATGTAATTATATAATCGATAATTGAATGCAAAAGCCTATGCCATAATGTAATATTTATAACTAAAAAATTGTTGGATGTATTACCCTGATGTCGAAAGAAAAAAATATAGTATTACGCCTGGTAATGTGGAATCTATTAGATAATATCAATCGTGTCGTGACTCCGCTGCTATACATATATCTCGTCGTGCTCCACAGTTTTTTGTTGCGCAGTGTTTTACACGTCACACAATTGTATAGTACGCTCAACATTTTTTTCGTTTTTCTTTTCTATAATGCCTTCTTTTTCTCGTGAAAATATTAAATAGATACCAAAATAAATGCCATTACAAATCGATATAAGTATATTGCAGCAACCGTAATGTAATCACGATCATCACGGCATCGCAACACCATAACCTTAATATGAATTAGCCGTAAAACACATGGTAAACATGACAACTCAATTCGCATGATACACAAAGTTTGAAGGTGTATCCAGAAGCACGACTGCTTACTGAGCGCTCAGTGAACTCTTACATCTGATTGGCATATTCCATTAGATCCTAAAATGTAGACCAAACAGGTATAAAAGAACTCACTGAGTGCTCAGCAGTGAATTCTTTCATCATGAACTGCCACCATGTTTAGATGTATATGAAACGTAGCATACATTCTAGGCTCGCAAATACGATTTGAAAACAACGATATTTTCTTTATTTAATTTAATCCGCTCAGAGATCGGTAAGTGCCTTCATAAATGCTATAAAAAAATTGTTATTTCATATCTGATTATTATGCCGTTTTTACGTACATATGAATAAATTGTCTCTGACCTATTTTTTCATCTCGTATAGTAAGTATTCTCTTTCAAAAGTCATTTCATTCTTATGTTTTATTTGATGTGTTCAGCTTCTTTTTTTTTAATTTGATTTTAAAGATAAAAAGTAGCCTAGAAATTTTTGCAGATTAATATAATTTTATGTTGGCACAAATTTATTTATAATATAATTTTATTAATATTAATTTAATGTCAATTTTGCTGACTAGGCTTTTCAAGAACTTTTAATACAAGTTTTCAACATAAAATTTTTTTGTGTAAAAATGAATGGAATGATTGTACGAGAAAATTTAGAAAGTTAGGTCAAAAGAGAAAGTTTTAATGATTCATACTTCTTCTGTTAATCTTTAAATCACATTAGTTCCTCTGTATTATATTTAAATTCTTGTGTACTTAATATTGTATTTAAGAACTTTTTTAACATTATGCTTGTAAATCTGAACAAATAATTTTTTCACCAATTCTTTTAGAGATAGAGTGGAATGAACTTTAGCCAAAATTCATGTTTGCTGATCAATTGATTTTTTTCTAGAATATCATCCATAGTAGATAATTTAAAAAATAAACTAAACGATGTCTGCAAATATAGCTGTGTTCAAAATTTGGAAAGAAAGCAATCTTGTGACTATGATTCTGTGGAAGTCATGTAAGACTTTTCAAACTCAAAGAGCAGTTTGTATTTCTGCACGAGATAGATTCCACTTCAGTAATGTTAATCAAGCGGAAAACAAATTAGCAATGAGTCAAAAGACGGACTGGAATAAAACTATGTCGGAGGCAGAGAAGATTGTTGGATATCCAACTTCCTTCTTAAGCTTAAGATGGTTATTAAGCGACGAGATTGCCAATATTGCATTGCATTTGAGGAAGCTAGTTGGATCAAATCATCCTGTATTAAAAACAGCCAAGTAAATCATAAGTTTTCCTAGAAATAGAAATTTTATCTGCACTTTTTTCGTTTCTTTTTTTTTTTAACAGGGCCATTATTTATAATGGACGTAATACGCAGGCATTTGGTCTCATCTTGCTGCTAATCTCCAAAGCTGCTGGTCACTTGAATGCAAAACCTATAGAAGAGGATAAAGCTGCTGGTGTATTACACAGGTACACTATATATAAAAATTTAAATCCTGCTGATATTACAAAAAATATATACCATGAAAGAAAAAATATAAATATTAAATATATAAATGTGTTTCAGTCAAAGAGCACTGGCAGAAATTACAGAAATGATACGCACTAGCAATTTAATACATAGAGGACTGGTAAACATAAATATAGATACAGGATCTATGGATTCCACAGAATTGAACAATATAACTTTCGGCAATAAAATAGCATTGCTGTGTGGTGATTATTTACTTAGCACTAGTTGTACCGAAATAGCAGCTCTCAAAAATCAAGATGTAAGTATACATATTAGCTGTTTTTTTTGCTTATGCTGCGTGTCATTATAATTTATTACATGAAAAGAAAGAAATTCTTTTTTAATTTTTTAATTTTTTAATTTTTAATTAAGAGGCTTCTAATAAAAAAGATATTTTTCAGCTTTTGTTTTTGATATCAGCTGCAGTAAGAGACTTATGTCAAGCAGAGTTTGTAGCCCGTAGAGACAATCAAAATTTTCCTATACCGTCAATACCACCTGAGGATTGCACGGGTTACGCACTGAAAGAATGGACACTTTTGAACACTTATGGTGCCGGATCTTTGCTTGGAAAAAGTTGCCAAAGTACATTAAAAATAGCTGGTCACAGCAAAGAAATAGAAGAGAAGGGATACGAATTTGGCAAACACTTAGCTTTAGCTTGGCAGGTAATGTATTTTAAATAAATTCATCTTTTGCCACAATTTTTGTAAAATACTTATAATATTTTTAATAAGTTTTTGTAATAATTTTTTTACAGGCTTCCTTAGATTTAGGTTTATGCATTAATAAAGATAAGGGAATTTTGCAAAATTTGTGTGCTGCTCCAATTATGTTCCATGTTGAACATGATCCATCACTTTTACTAGAGCTCGATAAGGGATTGGACTCAGTTGAGAATGTTGATTATTTAAAGGTTTTAAAAATAATTAATATTTAATAAAATTGATGCACAATCAAATTAATTGATATCCTTTATCATGTGTTCAACAGAAGATTATATGAATAATTCATGTTCATAGGTACTTGACATTGTTACAGCTGGTCCAGGTATTGGATTAACTAAAGAGCTCGTGAAGAAGCACTCACAAAAGGCAATGGAAATCTTAAGTGTATTTAAAGAAAGCGATGCCAGAAAGGCGTTATCTAATATTATTGTAGCTATAGGTGACTTTTAACAAAAAAAGTTTTATTTGATCAGTTACAATTTTAAGGAAAGATTTCAATATATATTTTTGTATATATTAAACAAAATTATAAGAACTTTAAGTGGATTAGATAAAGTTGTTAAAAAACAATTATTAAATTTATAATTTTATAAAATATTTATTATATAAAATATAGATTGTTATATATTTTATAAATATTTTCATATTGGAATCAAATATTTTGATATACAAATGTTTTCTTTTTATAAAATTATAAATATGTATGTGTGTGTATATATATATATATATATATATATATTACATGTTAAATTTTTATATTTTATAATATATAGTATATAAAATACTAATATTTAATTAAATTTATACTTATATTTGTACTTTTTATTAATACCAGCCAATGTGATCCTGATTATAGGTTAAGTTAAGTTAGGGTTAGGTGAGTTTACTCTGGCTGCGTTCGGAAATATCACCCGAATGCCCCCTTGTATCATTTTACTCTTGTTGTTCATTCAATGTTAAATAAAGATAAGATGATATACAGTGGCACGCGGGTGATGTTTCCGAACACAGTCTCTGTCAGTAGTTCTGTTATCGGCTCAAGAATTCATGCATATTTTACTGATATTTATTAATGATAAGCAGCAATGACAGAAATAATCGAGTTACGTCCTAATAAGAGTTTGATAAACTCATCTTTTGAGAAATATCAATTTTTCAATGAGGTTATTTCTATAATTTCTGAAAATAGGCTAAGTAACTGTAAGTATAAATATAAAGATGTAATGGAATATTATACATACAATTATATATTAGCAAATAATCAAAGAATATAGGATTTTCTGACAAAAGTATGTTTCAGATGTATATAGATTAGAGCCAAATCATAATCAAGAATCCTGGCTGGAAGCAAGACTCTTTGCTTTTCATAATCATTTATTTAACAATGTATATGACATGTCATGCTGGTTCATTGATGAAACTTTAGCTGTTTGGCGTCTAGATGAGGATGGTTCCTTGGATCAAATATATAAATTGCATACAGATACAAGCTCATCAGAAATAACATATAATCCATCAATTGGATTTACTTCGAATAATATTGTGGCAATTTCTGATGGTGGTGGAAATCTGCATATATTGATAGGAGAAGAAAATAGAAAGGTTTTTCCAGTAGCTCCTGAAAAACCAGGAATTATCATGAATGTTCAATATATAGAAAAAAGTTCCAAAATTATTTTAATTATATGTGCTATTGCTACAGACGATAATCAAAAGAAATATACACAGCTTATATTATTATCGTATAGTTTATATATGGAAAATGAAATAACGAAAGTGTATAACATAGATAAACAGCTATTAAAAGTACAAGGCACAGTAGACTATGTTTATATAGAAAAAAATGGAAATTACTTGCATTCTATTTGTCAGGATAACATTGGTTTTGAGAATAAAAACTCACAACAAACTGAAACTGAAATAGAAAATCCAAGCATCAGTTCGCAAATAAAGTCTCCAAAGTACTATTGGTCACAAGACGAAGAATCACTTACCGTGTGGATTAAAGTACCAAAACAGCATAATAATAAACAACCTAAAATAAGCATCAAGCCATTAGAATTATCTGTTGCAATAGATAATGAGATATTAATACAAGGGGAATGCCAACATAGATTGGAAGAGAATATGGCAACTTGGAGGCACAAAGAAGATACATTGCAAATTGATTTAAGCAAATATGAAAATGGATTAATGTGGAGTGAATTAATTAAAGGCGATACTGGAGGTGAATGTCTATCCAATGAGACTCTTGCTGCAGAAATTCATGCTAGGTACTTTTTATTATATAATTATTACATATGTACATACATAGAGCTTTAAGCTCAGAAGCTTTAATTTAACTACATTAACATTTTATTTAACATTTCATATAATATCTAATTATTTTAAAATTATTTTATTTCATTATATTTTCAATATTATATAATGTATCATTGTTTACACAGGCTAGCACATTTATGTACAGATCAACAAAATAACAGTGTTGGAGGGGATCAATCTTGCATGGGGTTTAATGCTGAACAATTAGAAGAGTGCGATTTGGAAGGAAAAGATAAGATTTTACAAAGGATTAATCTTCTTACGCAGGCACCCACACATCTAGCTAGATTGGGAAGCAACAATCATGTGTTGTTTACATATAAAAAAAAATATGGGCAAACAATATGCCTAAGATATGATCATGATGCCTGCATCTGGGAAATGGATAATGGGAACGATAATATTCAATGGAATTTACAACATGTCCATAGTTTTCCTGGATTTGGCTATGTCGAAGCTAGCAAAAGCAATAAAAAATTTTGTGTATCTCCAATTGGTAAGACAGTAGAAAAATTTTGTAAATATATCTCTGTTTAATAATAAATAATATTATTATATTAATTATATTATATTAATATTATTAATATTATATTAATAAAGTATATATTGTTATAACTTTTTTTTATTTGTACATATATTGTAGAATATATTATATTTTAATTTTTTTTATTTAACAATATCAATATATCTTATTTTATAGATGGTTCGTACATAGCTATAGTGGAACACACACGACATGTGTTCCTATACGAGAGACCTGATGTCGGAGCAAAGTCCGCCAAACAAAGAATTATTGATCTTGATTGCCAAGCTTCTCCCATTATGGGCGTCGTTGCTACAAACAAATATCTGATTGTGCTTTCAAAGGATAAATTATATCGTTTACAAATCCGTATGTGATAATTGTGCTATTCGTATTTTTTAATACGGGATAAATAAAACAATTACAAACACTTTTTAATCATGTATAATGATTGTATATGACAGAGTTACTCTAGGGACTGGAAAATCTGAAAGTCAGGAAAAACAAAAGAATGTAGAATTTTGGACTTTTTTTATTTAAAAAAAATATTTATAATTTTTTAAATATATTTTTAATATTTATAGTCAAAATATTGAAAAATTGTACATTATAAATTTTATACGCTTATTTCGATTCGAGGGGCAGAGTTCCAATCGCTTTTCTCAACAGATGCTATTGGTCAATTTCGATGGACTAATCGTCATTCAAAGTTAATGGGAGGAATCCTGTTCGCCTACAATCACAATTACACACACCACTCACATCAGCTGGTGTTCATGCTTTACCAATGAGAATATTTCATTTTTAAATTGGCCAATTAGCCATGGCAGCAACTATTTTCCGGTGGTCATGCAAATCGACGCTCAGGTTTGCCTTAAATCCAACTTTCATTACAAGCTTTCCTTAAGAAAAGAGAAATTCGATGAATTGTATCGTCGCCTACTGTCTTTGACATCTCCAGAAGAGGAGACCGATCCGATCGAGTGATATAATATCCTTGTGCAATCGATACTCGATGTTGCCTCATATCGAAAGGCAAAGGCGCAGCAGCGTGCAGGGATAAAAATCTGGACGCCCCGCTTTGGTGAAACGAGGAAGGTTGATGCTAGGGTGATGAAAGATAGAGGACGAGTTATACGAAGGTTTATCTCACACCCCAACAGGAATAATTTCGTGGAGTTTCGAAAAACCAGAGTCTCGTGCGCATCAAGCGTCTAGTAGCATAAAAATGTAATGGGTGGCGTGATTTGGTGATTTTAACAGCCAAACCATCACGAGCCAGATATGGTCCCTTATCCGTCGCAGGATCTCACTAGATTCGGTTTCTAAACTCTGTCTGTCGTTATTATGATCGTATCAAGTTCATGGAGGCTATGAAACAGGAGGATCGCACGGATCCCCTCACTTGTTGGACAGTCTTCTGACCCCTAAAGAATTAAGAAACATTCAGAGAATCGATTCTGTATCTTGAAACGAGGTGAAAATTACAAAAGTGAGCGAATTTACTAGAATATTGATAATTTCATTGGTCAACACCTAGTAAATTTGCACTTTTGTAATTTTCATCTTGTTTGAAGAATCGACCTTGAAATCTGTTAAGAAGCGTTCGTTTCCGGGATTGGATCAAGTTGACTTCTCCATAATCACTAATCTTCCTGCGGAATTCTTCGCACGCTTGCTAAATGTCTACAATGAAATCCTTGATAGGGGGGGGGGGGTTTATTCTAGACTTCTGGAAAAATTCGCTGGTAGTATTGATTCTCAAAGCAGGCAATAATGCGGTTAGACCCATATCTTTCATGTTTTGTTTATGCAAATTCATGGAACGAATATTATATTACAGACTAAGTTAGTTTATCGAGTCGCGGCCTTTTTTCTCCAACATTAGGTGTGGGAAAAAGTTCATAGCGTTTTTTTAATGCCATCTAGTGGGAAAAACGCCACGAACTTTTTCCCATACCTAATAGTTAGGCTTTAAGCCTTTTAGGGCTTGTTTAGCTGTCCAATCTAGCTGTTCTTATCTCTGCGATTAGAACGGGCTTTCTCAATCGAACTCCCACAGTAGCGGTAGCCTAGACGTTGCGGAGACGTTTGATAATGTCGATCCTTACATTCTTGTGGCTGACCTTTTCGAAATAGACATTCCTGCCTCTTTCAAGAAATTTGTTGAGAATTTAATCAGCAATTGAATTTTGTTATCGACAGAGGAAGTTATACTTCACTTAAAGGAGTACCTCAGGTCCATCTTGAGCTTTCTTCACTTAAAGGAGCACCTCAGGTCCATCTTGAGCTTTCTTCTTTTTGATATATACTTAAGGGTTTTAGACCAACATTTCCATCCTAACACTCATCTATTGCAATATGGATGACGTTGTCCTCTACTCTACACAACGAAATTTGGATGACGCTATCGCTTTCATCTAGGCTTCCCTTGATAGGGCAATTGGATATCTAAAATATAGGAACCTAAAGGTGTCTTCATATCTAGCTGGATTATTTTTTCGCAAGGCCATCCTGTGAAAACCGCCGCTTGTCTGTCCATCAGTGAAGCACCGATATCTAGAGCTTACTCACATTGTTTCCTGTCATCCTAGATCACAAACTTAGTGGAAGATATCACCTCCACTACTTAATAAACAAGGGAAAAGAATTGGCGGTATCACTTTGATGCTCTCAGGTATTAAATGGGGATCTCACCCCGGACTTCTTCTAACTATCTACAGGTCCACCTTCCGAAGCGCCGTAGAATACGGCTGTCAATTCTATTCGTTCCTTCTACGGGATTCTTCTACGACGGACTTTCTCAAATTGCAGCGTCTCCAGTACAGGATAATTAGAAAAGCAATGGGATATCTTGACATCCATCAACGTCATGCTTAGTGAGGCCAAAGAATTCAAAATGAATATTAGATTTAATCTAATTGCTTCTAAATTTATTTATAAGGCCATAATAAACAAATTCAATTTGGCGCAAAAATAAAATTCTATGCAGCGCTGGAGAAGCTTGAAATTACCGCCATTAAAAGGAATTCCAAGACGGAGGTCATTCAAAGCTTTAGGCTTTTCAAGCACTAGTCGCTACGAGAAGTGAATTATCTATCTCTATCTATTCTCTTGCCTTCTGGCATACTTATGAGATGTATATATGCCCAGGAAATAACATATGTCAAGGACATGTTTGGATGCGACCAAACGGGCAACAGCAATTTAATTGTGGCGAACTTTCTACACAAATCCTCTCAATACACACAGAATGCCTGTCTTTCTACACGGATGGCTCAAAGAATCCGGAGAGTGTTGTCGGAGCCGGGGTTTTTTCTCCCGAGATGCCTGGCAACATCAGTCACAAATTCTCCGCGGAAACGTCCATTTTCTCAGCGGAGTTCTGAGCCGTTCTCATTGTCATAGACCTTAGACAGCAGCATATCTTTTCGGATTCCAGGAATGTTCTTGATGCAGTTCAAGACACTGGAAAAGCTCATCGCAACTACATCTTCTATTTTATCAAGCAGGTTTATTATGGAGCTATTAGCAAAGGAGAGAGATTATCCTGTTCTGGGTTCCTATTCATTCCAGCATCCCGAGGAACGAAGTTGCGGATTCAGTAGTCAAACAGGCAGCGCTGGATAGGTACTCATCGACGTTTCATGTATCTTACGAAAATTTCTTGACTGAGTTGAAGAGTCGCGCCTATGCTCAGATCGAGGGAAACATGAAAACTCTTTCCGCTTCCAAGGATGTAATATATTAAGAGCAATATCACACAACATCCAGAAGAACCTGGTTTCACGAAGTTTCTTTCAGCAGAGAGGCAATTGTGCTTATGAATCACCTTAGGTCCAATCATATCAATCTTAATGAGAGCCTCTATAGGGTTATAATCGATTTACCTCTGTCCCCCTGCAGGGACTGCCAAAGCATTAATCATGTTATATTTTATTGTGAGAAATATAGTACAAATACAATACAAATTCAAATTCTAAGCAAATACGGGAATTTATAGCTAAAAAATTTCCTAATATTCCACAAGATCTATCTCCTTTTTTCTCCTTTCCTAAATTGTCACTTATTCCTGGGAGTCAATCATATAACTTTTCCCCTAGGGCGCAAACGTGAAAAGTGAAAAGTTTCGTGAACTGTAGATTTGTTCGCGTCGCATGCTCCAGCATACTCCAATATGCTTCTGCTATAGCTCCTATTCATTTCAACGAATGCGTTAGAGCATGCGACATGAACAAATCTTCTATGATCATCCATGATTTCGAGGAATCATGTAATTTTCCAACTATGAAAATGTGAAATTGTTTACGTGAACTTTTTAGCCAAGGAAGCCACCATCGTGGTGGCGGAAAGGCGGAAATCTAGAGAATTGATAAATATACTTCGAAACTAACATGTCTTATCCTCTGACAATTTATCTCAAGGCAGATGCCATTAATAATTGAAGAAGAATATCGCATTGACGGAAAAGAGGTTATATGTACAAAAACTATTATTACGTACGCATGTACACACGCACGCGCACGCACACATGCACGCACGCACACGCACGCACGCGCGCGCACACACACACACACACACACACGCACACACACACACACACACACACACACAC
>Ga0157363_1001770_pt1 | contig 18404 bp, 5 predicted proteins | sample AttsexASBM1_FD_111477 | JGI IMG/M metagenome (GOLD analysis project Ga0157363, IMG submission 111477) | Fungus gardens microbial communities from leaf cutter ant in Ribeirão Preto, State of São Paulo, Brazil - Atta sexdens ASBM1 | ecosystem: Host-associated > Fungi > Mycelium > Unclassified ... | reverse complement strand
TATATATATATATATATATATCCTAACAAGTGAGATTCATTTAAACATATAGTAACACTAACTCTATTAATCTTTTCATTAAAAGATTAATCAAACAATAACATCGCGGTTCGATGTTTTTGTTTGAAATTGTACAAGAAAAACAAAATCATCGAATGTTATAAAATGTGATTGGCCGGGCGATTTCGGTGTATTAAAAGGATTGATGTGTTTCTTTGAACATGCAATTATCGTATTATTATCATAAAGCGTAATACATGAACCGTTGAACCGTAATACTGACATCCAGTGAAAAACAAATTAAACTTGTGTTTCTAAATGAATTTACGTAATTAATTTAGCTTGAAAATAATTTGTGTTGGGCAATTTAATGCAAAAGCAAAAAATTTCACACGCAATTAAAATTGTATTTAATAACAATTTCACGTGAAGACAAACACGATGTGCAAAAATAAGTTTTAACTTGCAAATATATTAAATTCACTGATATAAATCATTTTAATCTTTTATTACAAGATTGATGTATGTATAGAAATAGAATATATTTCCGCGCGTAATACTCATTTTATTGAAATTCAATGCATAAATTTACGTTGATTTATTGCTATTTATCACATTATCTCATAAATGTATATAAATTAAAATTTTATTGTCTGAATTAATTAAGCTACTTTAACATAGTGCCCAAAAGTAGTACTTTAACATAGAGCAATAAAAGAGAAAGAGATAGATTTTAAAAATTTGGTTTGATAACAATTTATTTAGACTGTATTGAACATAATACATCTTTGTTATTGCCAGCAAAGCTAATTTTAAAAAGAAAAAGCTAAAGTTACTTATTCATCGCACTGTCTAGTAATCTTCCGACAGGAGAATTCCGAAGCATTCGTCAGAATCCGGGCGTTCCACGGAAATAGCAACATTGCTAATTCTCCGATTCGACTCATCCCCGCGGCGCAGCGGAGAATTCGCTCCTCGAACTCGTAATTTGATTTTTCAATGGTACGAAATTTGGTTAATCCGAGATATCTCGGAATGCAAACGAATCTAGCCAACCATGTAAACCAGGATACGCGTCGTGTTACTCGAAAGGATTTCACCGTCGGCTAATCGAGGATGAAATCTAGAAACACATTCGATGCTCTGCAAGTCACCATTAGATGGTATTCGGATATTTTAATCAGGGCTTAATAAGGATTAAGCGGACCGTGATACGATTGTCAATTGTATAGTTCTTTTTGTATGTAATTTTGGAGTGCTGGATTTAATTTTAATCGCTGATTTTAGTTTTGTTTTAATCAAACAAATGCGACTGTTGTAGATCCGCGCAATGATGAAAATGGTCGCACAAATCATTTGTCACGTGAGTTTGAAATTATTTTACGATTCTCATTTCTCACATGGATGGGATTCGCATAGATTTCGTGTAACACATATGTATCGGTGTCCGCGTAACGGCAAACGAATATGCGATATTATGTTATCGAGGAAAATGTCAGAACCATGTATTTATGTATGGTGTTTCGAGAGATTGACCTACACTGTTAGCGTCGCGGTACAACGCTGAAATGTTTTACTATATATAGTATGTTATACAATGTGGTACAATGTATGTAACACGTGCTCTTAATCTCTCAGTATATCAGCAATAATGGGCCCCGAAGCCGAACGGGGCACAGTGGCTCGGTAAATCTCCCCCCAAACCCGGTATAAACGACCATGGTGGCTCTATCCTCGACCATACTTGCTCGCATCAAATTGGTTACCCGATTCACTGCGTGATGGTTTAATGACTCAGAAATCCTTCCACTTGGTATCGCTTGCTGAGATTTTCTTCACTCCCTCTCTCAAGCTTGTAGAACAGGTTCGTTTAAACCGCAATAGGCATTCTGGTTTCCGTTCGTGAAATTATATTGTTTCTTTAGATGATTGGTTAATTTGATGGAATCAAAACAGTAATTGTTATTTTAACAATTTATAGGAAATAAAAGATCTCCAGAATTGATTATAGGAAAAAAAGAACTAAGAGAATATGGAAAGGAAATGATGATTTCGTTAAATAAATTAACGAAACATCTAATGGGAGAATCAATGTAAAAATTACAGATAAAAAAGTATTTTACAAATTTAAGTGCAGTAGCAATAATTATATTTTAGCAAATATATTAAAAGAATAAGAATTGATAATATTATAAAGTAAGGTAGAGCTAGTTGTAACACTTTTTCTTTAAATTATTATAAATCTTCACATAATTTTGATAGATTAATAAAATAAATGCTTTAAAACATTTGTTGTTCAATAATTAAGTACTTATAAATCCTTAATATATCTCGTAAATAAGAAAAAATTATGTTATTTACAAGAATGCAAAGTGGAAGTCAATATCACTTATGAGGCATGTTGAGTATCCTCGAAAGATAAGTTGAGCCATGAAAATAATCGTTTAATGAGGTTATATATTATTAAAAACATGAAAGGATTATGTGTATATTAATCAAATTTTTATTATTTTTATCTTAAGTATAATAATATTGTTTTTTTTAAATGCTTTAATTAACAAAATTAGAAAAATTAAAACCTTTACTCTTTATAATAATAATTAAACGTAAAATATATGTTTAATCTTTAACGTTATAGAATAAAAAGTATTGATAAAGACAGATTTTATTTAAGCAGCTGAGTTTATAAGGTTAGTTATGAGATACTAACCCAACAAGCCTCATATCGGTGTTAACTGAATTTATATTTTTTTATAACTGAAAAAGAGTAAATAAAATATCGATCTTTGAACATTAAATTAAAAAAATTACATTAATAACTTATATTTAAAAAATTTGACACATTTTATTATTAATCGCTTTAATTAACACGTAGACTAAAAAGAATACTCATCTAACAATTTTATTTTTGATGTACGAAAATGAAAAAGCGCACATATTTGGCTGTTGACAACCAGATATAAATTAAGCGCAATAATTTCTGCCTTTGTGCTACCTTATGCAAGTATGTATCTTTATATATTTTGGTTATTTAGATATTTGCATTTGCCCAATTTGCCTCTATGCGCAATTAAATCCCGCTCTACTTTAATATGTCATTATTTGAAGGAAGGTCACTGTTATATGTCACTGTTATATCACTTTGTTATATCACTTTTTTTTTTAAAGAATATTTCTTACAAAAACTAAAAATGAAATTTTAGGAATATAAATACAAACATAGAAAGGAGAATTGTTCGCGTTGCATGCTTCAACATGCTCCTACTTTTTCCAACTGTAGCTCCTACTCACTCTAACGAGAACGTTTGAGTGAGTAGAAACTGTATGGTAAGAACATGTTGAAGTATGTTGGAATATTCGATTCGAACAAACCTCTTCTATGATAATATAAAAGTTTTTATAATACTTTTTGTAATTTTGCAATAATTTACTTTTTCGTAAAATAAGCAAAAATGAGCGTCTGACAAAATAGGTCCCAAACCTGATACAATGGGCACAGTAATACCATATATGTTTTCCTATTCTTTTTTTTTCACAGCAATCATCTGTACAAAATATCTTCTGCAAGATACAAACATGTAATGCAATAATTTTTTTTTGAGGGCTTTACCATAAATATACGATTGCCTTCAGCTCCGATAAAGCTATTGAACGTTATAAAAATTAAGTTAGCTTATAATCTGTCTTACAGATGTGTCGGTTTACGCTACATTCCAATTTTATATTTAAAATCATATTATAAAAAAATAAGAAAAACAAATACTAATAAAACTGATTTAGAAAAAAAATGTAAAATGATGTAATAATTATCAATAAAACAACAATAATTATTTAAACTATGTAATTTACAAAAGAAAATCGTAAGAATATTTATCCATTTGTACCCATTTTTAGCTTTTATATAGAAATGTAGTCCTCTCGAGAAGATAACTCAGAGTTGTCTAGTTAAGCTTGCATTTTGAAATCAACGCTTTATGTTGGCAACAAACTTGCGATCGGCTTGCAACTAATGTAGAATCGGCATAAGACAACAAATTTATTCTTGATATATCTTGCAATATTTATTTATTTGTCTCTTATGGGCGAATACAACTGTATGTCTTGAGATTTAATTTAAGAAGGAGATTCAACATGATATTTTTTATCATAAACGCCAACATACAATCACTGTTCAATTCCGAACAATCACTGATCAACTTCAAAAACAACAATGATTTGGCGATATTCACGCATTATATTCATTCGCTGTTTTAATATATTCTGAAAGCAATAGGTTTTTTGAAACAATCACTTAAGGCCATGGCATATAGAAAAACTTAAGATGTAAGATTTAAGCAGTAAGAAAATTCACCAGTAGAGACTGTAAGATCATAAGCAATAACGAATCCAACATGTTGATTTCCTTACTGCTTAAGTCTTAAGTTTATCCATGGTATCATGGCTTTCATTCAATGTCAAGTACGTTTCCTACAGAAACAAATCATAAATATATAAATTATGAATTTTTACTTTTTTAATTATCTAAATAAATCAAGTTTATATCAGTATTAATAAAGTGCAATATTTAATTTTCAAAAAATAAAAGGATATCTCTTTAGAAGATTCATATCATCAGCATCGATTTTCTTAATACATTTTTTAGCAAAATATGTAATGAATTTACAATAAAATGAGTGTGACAGAAATATTTTTGAATAAGAAATGCTTTTCATATCGTCGTTAGAAAAATGTTTAAGTAACTTGAGGGAATTATTATTGAGGAAGCAAAAAGCACAAAGCGGGATTATGGTTATTTAATTATCGGTCGACGTTCATTGAAGTCGTGACATCGACTGGACGATTAATCGCGACACGCTGTCACGCGAGAATTATGACACTGTATTCGTCCTTACGCGCGATTAAACCTGACAGAGACAAAGACGCGCGCGGAGGAGGGAAACTTTGGCGGTTGAGACGCACGCGATATCTCGGATGGAGTTGATATATTATCGATGGCGAAGATAACCTAGATAAGCGTCCGAACGTCCCTATATTAATCGCCAGGTGGCACGTGATGGATGCGATAGCGCTCCAGAAGGTTCGCGCGGGCCTCAGACGCACCATGCAGCCTCGGCCTTAATTACAATACCGATGGCCCACGTCTTACGTTATACCGATATTCGGCGGGGCGTGTTATTAATCGCCAATTACTCAACCCCGCAGATCCAATTTAGAGCGATCGGAATTATGAAAGTCATTGGCTAATGCTCGAGCTGCGGTGACGAGATATAATGGGCGCGGAATCTGGTTTATCATAAGAGATCGGTCGATATTTTTCAAATCCAGACATCGGACATCTTATCGTTTCATCGTACGGTTGTACTCTTTGATCAAGACGCTTGCATTAGCAGCCTACGGAAACGATCGACAGGTTTAGCGCACTTGCTATCGGGTGTGTGATTACGCTCCGACGATCACGCAATTCGTACACGTGACCGAATAAAGCGGGAATTAATCGATTCCCTTTTCGGAAGACGGGTCGAATTCGTCAATGTAGCTAGAAGAGGTGTAGGAGAGACGAGGAGACGAGACTAGCGGGTCTGGTTGGCAGCGAACTGCCCTTAGCACCCCCGACTAACAGGCGAGCCGGTGCAACGTCGCTGATTGGTGGCAGTAATTAACGTCCGGTCCTGATCTAGCAGCTCTGTGCAGCGTACCAAACACGTCCACTGCCTCGTCGTGCTACATAGATCATTGTTGCGCGAGCTGCCGTGGTTAGAGGAACTCCAGCCAGAAGCAGTACGAGGAGGCTGCGGTTTCAATAGATGCCCGAACGTTGTAGCGGATTAGCATACTGGCCCCGACCGCAGTGGAAACTGGGTTAGGTTTTAGGAAGCGCTCTCACCAATGTGGGGAAGGAGCTGCTCTACTACGTCATTGGTTAACGAAAAGCCTTCCGCTAAAACTTCCCTTCGGGCACACCCTCCGAAATCCACCTCGCATCCCACCGCAACGAATTGCTGTTCGAAAACGATAGGAAAATCCTCCAATGAACCTCTCAAGTTGTTATTTAACAAAGTCGATTCCACGCCCTTGGCCTTTTTAATGCCTTGGCCGTGTGTGAGAGCAGAGGAATTACGAGCCATTCGTGCTTATCGTTACCAAGCAATCGCTTTAATTTGCGTTTCACTTATTATTATGTCAGAAAGTATCATTTTTATGCCATTTTATATATGATTCAATTAATCTTTTATTTCCCAGTTGAATTTCAAAACAAATCCAACAGTTTTCGAATACTTACGTCTTTGTTCTCAAGTGCAGTAATGAGAAATTCCATTAGTGGCAAATATCGTGACTAAGTGCAAAGTTCACTAATTTCAGACATTATTAAATAGCATCGGATAATGCACATTAGAAAATTCCGTCAACAATATACTCTGGAGGACCAAAATTCAACTTTAACAAAAGTTAAACGTGGTACAATTTGCTTGCACGACATTTGAAGAAACATTTCAGTTCGTTCAAAAGAGCGTAAAACTATACGACTGGCATAACAAACTAACGGAATACAGACGTCTGAGAATGATTTAACGCCTGTCGTTTACAACTCGAATGGTGATTCGCGTTGTTTGAGATTCATCTTTACCGTCGGAAAAACGGCCGTTTTCGAGTCGCGGTCGCGGAGGTTCGAGCACTAACGAGCAAACACACTCTCTTCCTCTCTCGTTGGTATGCAATCGCCCGATTCGCCGCGACGACGCGGTGGCGTGGCTGTGTTGGTGCAGCCAGGGATTGCATGGCAGATTGCAGAGGAAGGTAGTGCTCGGAGAGTTGGGGGAACCACGCTCCACAGTAATGACGGCAGTACTTAGGGAAGCGGGCTTAAACCAGTACCCAGATATCGAACGAGTTAGCGATACGTTAACGATTCCCGACCCCGGTGTCACACATCCGCGTTGGTAGTACCGGAACGAGAAGCGGAGATGGCGAGTGTACGGCGACTGATAACGATAGACGTACATGAGGATTAACGCTCCTTCGATGTGATCAATTAGGAAAGATAATGCGATATTTGTCACATCAAATTATTATATTATTAATATTAAATATAATATTATCAAGTTATAAATATTAATATTAAATTTGATAAAATTTGATAAAATATAACATATATTCATTGATTTCAATAAATTCAAGCGATACGTATTTTCAATATGGATAGGTAGGTATATGTATATATAAAATATAAATCTGGCGACATTAAATTTTTTTTAAATTAAAGTAAGTAATACATGTATGACTTTTAATCCTTGCTAATATTATCTCTTCGGAGCTGACAAATCTATTGAACTTATTCATAAATTTCTTTATTAAAAATGTGAAACTTCCATTTTCTTTATATTATATCTGCAAAAATTTGGATTATTCTTATTAAAATAGTTACTTAGTATTCATTGCTCTTTTTGTTCTTTCAAATTAATTAGTGCCTTTTAATTAATATAAATTAAATAAGTTTTACAGTCTCTAAGTATCAATCACTGTATTACAAATTTTAACATTAGCTCCGGAGAGTTACTTATTGAAACTTTAATCATATTGTATAATTTTAACAATTAATAGATATATTAAGAAAGATATTAAGTAATTCACGATTAAATATTTTTCATGCATGTTTTGTATGTGCGTGTGTTTTTAATTAAAACATATTTAATATAATTTATTAATATTATTAAAATACAGATATATTCAATTTAATTTATATCTGTTTTTATGGAAAATAGATTTAGCATGTTGCTAGTACGAATACTTAATTCTCATTAAAATTTAATGAATATTTTGAGGTTACGCAAAGGATTTTCATTTCAGTAAGTAAAACTTTAAATTTCTGCTTCTTTCTCTCTCTCTCTCTCTCTTTCTCTTTCTCTCTCTCTCTCTCTCTCTCTTTCTTTCTCTTGTTTTCTCTCCTCAAAAATTCGCTTAGTATTTGAAGGATTAAGCTCTTCTGAGGAAGAAGCACACCTTCCCACTTCTCTCAGGCGTTCATTAATTATTTAACACATTACTCGATGCCATTTCGTGTCCGCGAACTGCAGAACATATTTTCTGGAAAATGCAGCGATGAGGAAGTTTGAAAGCATCGCGGAAGCACGTTGATTATCAAAGAGTTCTCCATCTTCCAATTAGATCGCCCAATAAGAATGATATAGCATTTTATTAAGTTCGCCATCTTAAAGCGCGATTTTATATCATTAACATAGTGCACATATGAATAGTGCAATCATGTATGAGTAGAGAACGTTTACGATCTATAGGCGTAAACCTTCGATATAGTAGACGAGGTCAAACCGGTGACAAAGGCCACAGGATGGACTCCTGTAAACAGCTGAAACAGCAACCGCCAGTGCTGTTAACTCTACCCTCCAACGTGAACAGCCTGACACTGCAAAGCGATTCTCATAACTTTCGCTTTCTCATCCTTATTCGATCATTCTTAGAGAATACTATTGTTATATATCGACTGTTATATAGTATATGAATTGTGTATTAAATCGTCCGAAGAAACAAGATTTCCTCAAATCAATAAATTCCATTTACAGTTTCGTGCCTGGCTGAATTTATCGTCGTCATGTTGCTATCACGTAATCCTTATTATTATTATCATTATTATTAATTGCTGTATATCATTATACTTTTATAATTCTTGTCGGAACATTTTAATATACACATACATACACACACATGTACACACGCATGCAGGATGTTTCTTATCACCCGCAATTGGGACACACTACAAGAGTAAGCGTTTTATCCCAAATCTATCAAGTCTAATTATTTGTTGATCTGCAGCGTAGTTCTAATAAACTATTTTTTAAAATTATTTATAACAAGTTTATAACATTATTTATAATAAGTTTTCAAAATGCTCTCCATTTTGTTGTGTGTATAACGACGCACCATTATTTCTTACAAGATTATTTAAAAAATTTTATTTATAAGAATCAAATAGAAATCGAAGAAGAAATGGCCCAATTACATTGCGCCTTCGCAACTGTAGATGAAGAAATGCTAGTGAAATACAAACGACATAATTCGTTGAGCGTTATGCATACAATGAAATGGACAGCATTTCGAAAACTTGTTACAAATAATTTAAAAAAATGGTACATTAATTAAGATTCGGGATAAAACGCTTAATCTTGTAGTATATCCCGATTGCGAGTAATCAACACACTGTATACATGTGTCTTTTTAATCCGAAAGATTATTTGCTGTTTACATGAGAGTAGCTTTAAATTATCGCATTGCGCGAGATATAGGAAACAAAATCAACTAGCAAGTGATCGATGTGATCGGCTGGATCAATGATAAAGGATTATTCTCTCTCTCTCTCTCTCTCTCGCTCTCTTCTTCCCTCTCTCTTTCTCACCGATCGAATCGCACCGCGTACGATTAAGCACGATATTGTGTGTGTATGAGAGAGAGAGAGAGGGAGGAGGGAGGGATACCAGGTGCGTACATAGGCTTAATACCGCATTTCCAAGCAATAGGAAACGATCAATAGCGTTTAACCGCCCTTCGGACCGGTTAAACCGATTCCGCTTTCGACGGATTGAACGTTTGCGCTCGGCAACACCGAAATTCGATTATGATCGCACCCTTTTGCGTTATAATCGTATTACACGAGAATGTGTAAAACGGGCGTTTTCCTTTTTTTTTTTCTTTTTTTTTTGTTACAATCCCGTCGGATTTTTGTCCTGTGTCGTTTCTGTGCAATAGTTAGTGTTACGCGAAAAATACGACGAATTGTAGGCAGAACAAATGGTAATTAAATCAGCGATATCTACCGCGATTCGAGTCAGAGAGGGCAGCGGTTTCGGATGAACTTTTACCGAATGCGACGACAGCAGGAGGATGAGAAACAGCCGGAAGTCACGACCCCATTGTTGGGGTCGGCATTAACATATAAATAAACTCGGTCGTCGAGCTCTACTCGGTGTTAGACAGCTTTGCAACTTTTTTAATAAAAGGGAAGCTCCTCGGCGTCCGGTTGCTCGAACTGTCCGAATGGCGATTAATTATACGTCACGCAGATACTGTCTTTTGACCGCATATCCTATTAGGTATGTGAATTGGAATTGCTCTGAACAAATGCGTTTCTTTTAATTCTTTACTGTTGAAATGCACTTTTGAAACATAAAGTTTAAATTGCGCTTGCGAGACACGTATACATATATTCTTTCTTTCTGTATAAACAATTATTTTATTATATTTTATTATATTTTATAAATCCTTTTTGTCTTTTTTTTTTCTCTTAATCTTTTCTATTCTTTGAAGGTCCATCGATATTTTAATTGTGAATTTTTTTTCTGTAAAAAATAAATAAAATACAATCTGACTTTCATATGAAGTAAAAACTCATTATTAAATCCTTGACAAACATACCTATACAAATATATAATTTTTTCAGATTTTTATATAATTCGGAGCAATAAAAAAGTTTGCTACTTTTTGAAGACTCTTATTAGTGATGGAAGAGTTAAAATTCATGTTGCCGATGGAAGATGTATACTAAGAAAAAATTTACTAAATTTTAGTAAATATTTCTTTGAATAGTTCTAATAAAATATTTACTAAATGTAAACACACACACACACACACACACACACACACACACACACACACACACACACATACACACCACCATATTTATTAGATACAAAAACTATTAATTTGTTTTCATTATCATTTTTTTCATTTATCTAAATATTTATTTACTAAATATTTATTTATGTAAGTAAATATTCTGGTATAAGTAAGGATTATTCAAAGAAATATTTATAAAAATTTAATAAATTTAATAAATTTTTTCTCAGTATCTTAATAATTTATAACTTAGTAGTTTATTATCTATTAGAAACATGAAATTTATGAACTTGATAAGAATCAGTCAGGTTCTTTAAAATTTCATTATACATTTTTATTTCAAAACATAATTCAGAGTGTGTGTGTGTGTGTGTGTTTAAATACCTGCTGGTTTTAATAGATTGTACTATATGTATATAGATATACCATGCTGTATATATACTCAACTTCTCTACTATCTAATCCTCTTTGAATTGTGTCTATCTCGCAACGCGAGACGAGAGAGAGAAAAAGAGGAGAGTGAGGAGAGAGAGAGAGAGATAGAGAGAGAGAGAGAGAGAGAGAGCATCCATTATCGCGATAGATACGCGTGAACACGTATATTTAGCTTGGCGTTTGTTGTTCGCGAACGTGCGTGCGATGTGAGGGTGTTCGCGAGATCGTAATGCGCGCAACACGTGCGAGCGTGACTCGTATGTGGCCACAATCAGCTACACGCACACGCGGCACACATCCAATGGCTGCTAATTATTTTATCAGCGTTTCTCTTTGACGGATCTCGAATCGTCCTCGCATTTACACGAGATATACGTAATTTGCACCGCCATGCATTGAGAACCGATTGATAATTCGATCTCAAGTTGTTTGGAATTTCGTCATGAATTGTTTAACGTAGTAATGGGTCCTCTCGATAGATTCATTTTAATATCCGTAATTAATTTTCAAGAACTGTTCATTACATAGTAATTCCTTAACGAAAAAATTCTGTAATTATTCACTTTATTATTATGGAATAATTTACTTATTAATGTTTGATTAAAAGCAAAAATTAATTAGCAAATCTAAAATTTCTAAAAAAACGATACAAATATTACTTACAAACAATATTACTTACAAATATTACGATACAAATATTACTTTTTACTTTGTGCACATAAAAAATTATTTTTTACATTATAAATAATTATGACATTTCCTATATGAAAAAGAATCGACGTAGATATTTTTAAAGATTACTATTGTCAGGAAAATTGCGGAGTGACGACGAATTAGTTCCACCGCCATTTAGTGCCTTTGGTCTTTGATTAAAAGCTCTTCTCTCTGTGTCTCGTTTTGTCTCTGTACCTCTTTCGTGAGTTTCGCCAACCACGCAATTTTTAATCGTCCTAGCTCCAACTCGCAACGGTGAATGGATGTAGAGGAAAGGGAGGGCATATCGAGAACAATTTGTATTACAAATAGGCTGAGGACAGCGTAATAGGTAACAAGAAGAAAACTAAGCGATCGCATTAATTGTGTCCGAGGGAAGAAGTTTTCCCGCACGTCCCTTTCATCTCTAACGATCCTCGGGGAGAACAAGAAGAGAAAGGGCGGTAATAGAAAAAGAGTTATTTCGGTCGGCTGCTGATTCCGCTAAAATCCTCCGTAACATGAAACCGGCTAAACGCAAAGAAAATAACCGGTTCCTGCGATTTACTTGTAAAAGACTAAAATACAACCTTAAAAACGTTTCTTTTAGTTTTATCAACTATTTTCGCAATGCATTTCTTATCTTAAAATTAAAATTGTGTGTTTATTATTATTTTATGTTATTGTATTATCATATTGCATATATAATGCAGTGCTGGGATTTACTTGCACATTTCGGCTAATTTTCAACTTGGTTCCTGTCCTCTACTTCACCAATCCGCGCGGGTTAGTGAAGTAGAGGACAGGAACCAAGTTGAAAATTGGCCGAAATATGCAAGTAAATCCCAGCACTGGGATTTATATATAATATATAATATATAATAAATTTTGTTAGAATAATTATTACACATACAATAAAAATAGAATATTTTATTTTTAATATAATAATATATAATAAAGTATATATTTAATATAAACTTATACAAAGGAATAATAAAGATTATTATGACCTGTTAATTTTTTATCGATAGATCATGTATACAATAATAAATATTATTAACTTAATATCAATAATAATAAATATTATAATTTTTATTAAGTTATATGAATATTGTTGAATAATGATATTAATATTAATAAGATATAATAAGTTTTTATAAATAGTCTTTTCTCATGAAATATCACATTTACTGTCATTGTTATTAACTTCATTTGTTGGCTATGTCGAAATCTGGCATAATTAGGCACTCTATGGAGAATCATTGTGAGAATCCAGTAACTGATACAGTAATCTTTGTCGGTTATGCTAATTAGCGTTGATGTACTGTTCTTCAGAGCTATTCTGTTATAACGTGGTCGGTTTCGTATCTGAGAGACAGGATAGTATCAAATTTCAATTCGCATCTCGGCGAATCAATACGCGTTTCATATTCAATCAGGCAATTAACGTACACGCAGTTTCGCGTTGGTAGTTTTAGGAAAGGACGAACGTCGACAGGACCGCCTCCATTCGGTGGGTTTAGGCATTGCCGGACTATTTCCTACTGAAATATTAATTGCAACGCGATAGGATAGCCAACGTCCATTGCGATATCCATCGCGTGATTGCTATGGCGAATTACAGGCGGAGTTCTTGCGTAGCGATCGATTCGCATTAAAATCTGATTCGTGTCGGACTTTACCGTCACAGTCGATAAAGGCATCGATTTGCTGTAGAAGATTCAAATCGCTAAAGGCAACGAATAATTGATTAGCAAAGCGAACGCAATCTGATAAAATAGAATTTATTTCCATGAATTATTTTTAAAAATAGTCGATTATATGGTATAATATGTATGTTGAACATATTTGACAAGATTATTATAATAAATCGAATACTAAAATCAGTAAAAATTAAATAACGTTATTATTTTAATAAACAGTGATAAAATTAAACTTACTTAAAATTATATGTGTAACCGTAAAATAATTAAGTAAAGTAATTAAGTGTAACCGTAAAATATTTATAGTTCTTATTTATTAATTGTAATTATTAGAGCAATCAAGAGGAAAATATCCTCTTATAATTTCAGATTTTCATTTCAGATATTACTTAAATTATTTATAATGGCGAAATAGAATAAATGTAATGAAAGATTATTTGTATTGTATTTTTATTTTTATAGTTATTAATTAGTCCTATAACGCGCATTTAAAAAACGGAAAGATTAAATTAAACAAATACATACATATATTTAATATTGAGCTAAAAGTTTAATTGTTCTAATTTAAAATTTGATTATAAATAAATGATGAACATTTTACTTAAATTTTTAAACAAAAAGTTTTGACTGTTTGATTGATATTATAAAATTTTTATACATTGAAAAACTTTATTCGACATCAATTTATGTGAAATGCCACTATTTCCTAAACATTGTAATTTTTTGTTTTTATATTAAGAAAATTTTTTAGAAGGTTTTTCAATCAAGCATATTAAAAGCGTCGTTTTCAAAGCAATAAAATCATTATTTAATAATGTTGATAATTTCTTTCTTAATAACGTTCAATGTTTTTTCCTTTTGTTGCAACATACTTTATCATTTTAATTAATAAGATTAATTTATTTTAAGCACTTTAGGTGCCTTTAGGTCCTGTTTTATTATTTTAATAAGAAAAAATTAATCGTAAACTTAAATAAAACAACAATGTATAAAATGTGTAAAATGTATAAAAAAAATAGGTAAAATATGTATGTAAATATTGTGCATATATGTATTTATGAATTAAATATGCAAAAATATGCTCTAACATATAGACTTAAAATATAGGGATAATTTTTTTTTCTCTAAAATAAATTTATATCTCTTAATTTCATTATTGGTCAAATAAAAAAATACGTCCTAGCATTTTCGTTAGTGTATAAGTCATATTTTCATAATATTTTTATTTAGTTTTATAATAGAAGTTATATACAATATTTTATTTTAATAAATTTAAATTATTTACTGTCTGCAATATTAAATTGTAAAAAATAACGATCGTCTGAAAATTTTACAGAAAATAGAAAATTAGAGAAACTTTCAAGTTGCTTCTGTCTGATATATTAATTTATCATCTATAAATATATTCAGAATTTTGTCTTATTTTAAAGCTAAAACATTAATTTAAATTTAAATAAATAAAATTAGTAGGTCACATAAATTAAATATGAAAAATATACAGCAACTATTCAGAAGTCCATAAAAATGATGCTATGGTGTTGACAGAAGTTTCTGCCTACAAGTCGTTTACCTCGAGACCGTAACCCCTTTACGACGCGACCATTGTTACGAGCAACAGTTTCGTTCTCCTCGAGTCTCGAGTTCCATCGCGATAATAATCCGAGGCGTTGTGAGGAGGTCGATGATGGAAGCGAAGGGGGTAGTTGGGGAGAGGCGGGGGGAAAGCGAAGTCGCGGTAGTTCGTGCTCTCGCGCGATGCCGCTGGGGAGGGTTGAGAGGGTGTCGTGGGAGGATGGGATCTGGCGAATTGTTTTAATAAAGCGGCCGCGGAACGTAGGACGGTGGTTGAATCCGGTAATTGACTTGGAAGCTCGTGCGCCGGGGGAACGGCGCGCGAGGGAAATATTCAAATTCCTTCATTACTCGCTCAAAGAATCGCTAATGCTGGACGGAATCGCGTGGAATATTATTATTCCACTATTTTAGCAGTTCCTACCGACCGTTGTGACGAAGTCGAGGTCGAAGCGATAAAGGAGGACAGTTAGATGGAGATAAGTGCATCCTTCCTTTTTCTTTTCTTTTTACTCGATTGTCGATTGCCTTCTAATATAAAATACATTTAATACATTATGATATAAGACCGTATATGTAATAACACAAACTATATATTAATCAAAGCCTTAAAAACGGTCTAGTTAGATTTTAATGTTTGCATGATTCTTATGTGAATTTATATACTACGTATATAGTCCACAGAAACGCGCGCCGAAATGATTTTTCGGTCTTGAAACGCTCTACTAAACTACCGCAGTAACATCACGAGTTAAATTGACTAGCAATTTAACAAATTTTTTATGCTTATTCACATCTTTGAAACGATCTTAATAATGTTGAACGACATATTAAAATTTGTAAAATAATTAAAATACATTTAATTGTTATGATGAGAAAACTATGTCATCAAACTAAAATTTTCTGTCTTATTATCAGAATGTGTGTCAAATTTTAAAAGCCTTATTTTTGAATAGTCAGCATATTAATTGAAGTAACATCTTTTTATTTTAATACTTATTATGCTTACAAATAGTAGCACAATCCTATGCACTACATAATTTTAAATGTGCACTACATAATAATTGTTTTCATTATGTAGTAAATTCTTAATCGATCTTACTTTGTTGTATTTCCTCATTCCTTTTCTTTTTTCTTCTCTGATATTATTTTCTGCTATTTTGTATCCCTTTCCCTTTCTTTGCAGCTTATTCTTTGTTTGTATTTGAAAGAAGTTCCGGGGGAACGATGACGATGCTCGAGAAAACTGGGTTATTGTAAGCACCGGTACTCGAGTACATCTTACATTCGTCTTCGAGCAAAGGCAAATTGTTAATTGAATGCGAAACGAAATCTGTCCCCTTTATTCCTTCTTTCATTCTCTTTATCGCTGTTATATCACTGACGAAGGTTTGCCGAAAGGATATCCCCAAAAGGATAAGTTGGAGAGGTCGGACTTCTCACAGATCCATATGACGATCTTATTATCCCGGCCTGTGAATATCCACGTGAGTGCCACTCATGAAGACTCGAAAAATTCCAAGCAATGTCGAACTCTCTTCCAGAATATCTTTTGACCTACAGAATCGTTCCAGACATTGCGATAAATCTTTAGCTCGTTTTTTTCTCTCTTCAATAAATTGCGTTATATCATCGTAATTTCTGGAAGTGTTGATTTAACGAATAGCTATAAACTGAATATACTGGTGCTCATTTTTGGCAAATACGAGTGAGTGACGTTTTAGCATGTAAATTTGTCAAATTGTCATGGAAATTTATTAGAAATTATTGGTTAATTCCCAGCATTAAATGTAGCAATAAATGTATCAATTGAATATAACAATTGTTCAACGTTAGTTCATTGTTTTGCAACACTATCACTGATATTAATTATTTGTGCAATAAAAATTTGTTATGCCTTGTTATGCCTTAAAATATGCTGTACACAAAATGATAATTTAATTTTCACTTGCAATCTATAAAATAAATTTAGTTTTACGAAAATAACCGTGATATTATGATAAAAAAAGGTATTGTATTTCAAGAGTCACATATCAAAATTTTTATTTTCCAGAAGAGAGAAAGATTGTGTTTGAGCAAAACGAATTATATTTGTATAAAATATTGCTTTACACAATGATATGTATGTGGCTGATAAAAAATATAAATTAAAACATGTCAGTACATTCTCAAATTTCCAATTTTATTCAAACTTCAATTTTTTTAGCCAACAGATACGCGTTATGCATTAATTGAAGTTTGTTGTAAACAATTAATACTGTGAAATATGAAGAGATAATAGTTTGCGTGTAGATATATAGTTCATTTCTTTGATATCTCATATCATTCGTTATTTATAGAAAAACGTCAATTTGTAGATATACCATATATATATATATATATATATATATATATATAAACAGCATTTTGTTATATGGATAACACATCGTATCTGCAAATTAATATTAAATTGTAATGAAAGAAATAATAAGAATTATCTATATAAATTGTTTTATATTACGCGTTCATTTTTTAATAAAATTTGTGAAATCATATCAGTGACAGAGCTTTTGCACTGTATATGACTACGTTTATACTCGATTTACGCCGAAGTTATAACATTGATGTTGTGAAATTGGCTAGTCATTCCATTCTTCAGAGGAATAGCTATGATTGGCCAGTTTCATAACATCAATGTTATAACTTTGACGTAAATCGAGTCGTGTAAATGTAGTATATGTCTCGACAGTTGTATTACTGTGGTTCCAAAATTGTAGTGAAAATAATATTATGACGCATGAGAATCGAATAAAATATATGCAGTAAAAACAGAGTAAAGAGAGAATAAGGTGGGCGGGGGGGGGAGGGGGGGGAGGAACAGAAGTAAAAAGCTATGACAGGAACGGGTTGTGTGACGATCGATGAAAATCTATTACCAACGAAATCCGACGTGAGCGCGACAAATTAGAGAATTAATTGTATAAATCCCTCGGCCTGCAAGGTATGGTAGGGAGAGGCTTTGTAAAGAGGAGGGAGGGAAGGCGAGAGGCGAGTTGAAGTAGAGCGGTGGGGACAGGGGGTCGGTTGGTTAATCCCTTTTCGAATTTCCACGGACGCTCTCTCGGCCGCAAATTGCCGTACAAACCGTCGGAAATCGTTCGCGAAGCGTTAATAATGCAATTTAATTTTAATAACGAGCGATATCGGCTGGCCGGAAAGACGAGCTGCGCATCACCTCGACAAGAAAGCAACGAATCGTTCCTTTGTGACATTGTGTTGCAATCAACTACGAAATTAATATTATTTTAGTAAACCAAGTAGCAACTTTTCTACCAATTTCTCTAATTAATATTTCTCCTTTCACTTATTACTATACAAATCTAGTTAAGTTATTTACAT
>Ga0157363_1001769_pt1 | contig 18405 bp, 16 predicted proteins | sample AttsexASBM1_FD_111477 | JGI IMG/M metagenome (GOLD analysis project Ga0157363, IMG submission 111477) | Fungus gardens microbial communities from leaf cutter ant in Ribeirão Preto, State of São Paulo, Brazil - Atta sexdens ASBM1 | ecosystem: Host-associated > Fungi > Mycelium > Unclassified ... | reverse complement strand
CCGCTTCCGGTCGGGACCGAAGCCCTTCCAGCGTCATCTCGATTCATGCAACCTGTTGATTAACAAGGCGTTTATCGTTCCGACTGCGTTGGAAGTGGTGCGCATTATAAGGGGATCTGAAACCCCGTCAACCGTTAATTTCAAAAAAACTTCACTTCATTGAAAAACGCAGGAAAGCGCTCCTCGCACCTTCCTGCGCGACGCCTCACAGGCTAGGGAAGGCGAACTGCGACGCTTCATGGGTCTTGCGCTGCGGCCAGCGCTGAGTGATCGCCTTGCGACGGGTATAGAAGCGCACGCCATCCGGCCCGTAGGCATGCAGGTCGCCGAACAGCGAGCGCTTCCAGCCACCGAAGCTGTGGTAGGACACCGGCACCGGCAGCGGTACGTTCACCCCGACCATGCCTACTTCGACCTCATCGCAGAACAACCGCGCCGCTTCACCGTCACGGGTGAAGATGCAGGTACCGTTGCCGTACTCATGGGCATTGATCAGCTGCAGCGCCTCTTCCAAGCTGCCTACCCGCACCACGCACAGCACCGGGCCGAAGATCTCTTCTTTATAGATACGCATCTCGGGGGTCACTCGATCAAACAATGTCCCGCCGACGAAGTACCCATCCTCGTGGCCTGTCACACGATAGCCACGCCCGTCCACCACCAGCTGAGCCCCGGCAGCCGCCCCCTCGTCGATGTAGCCGACGACCTTGTCGCGCGCCGCGGCGGTCACCAGCGGTCCCATGTCCAGGCCACAGGCGGTCCCGGCCCCGATCTTCAGCGCCTTGATCTGTGGTTCGAGCTTGGCGATCAGTGCATCGGCGATCGCATCCCCGACACAGACCGCCACCGAGATGGCCATGCAGCGCTCGCCACAGGATCCGTAGGCCGCCCCCATCAAGGCGCTGACGGCGTTGTCCAGTTCTGCATCGGGCATCAGCACCGCATGGTTCTTCGCCCCACCCAGTGCCTGCACGCGCTTGCCGCGCCGCGTGCCTTCGGCATAGATGTACTCGGCGATGGGTGTCGAACCGACGAAACTCAACGCCTTCACCTCGGGCGCCTCGATCAGCGCGTCGACCGCGTCCTTGTCACCGTGGACCACGTTGAGGATGCCCTTGGGCAGCCCGGCCTCCTCCAACAGACGTGCGATATACAGCGTCGAACTGGGATCGCGCTCCGACGGCTTGAGGATAAAGGCATTGCCACACACGATGGCCAAGGGGTACATCCACAGCGGCACCATCGCCGGGAAGTTGAACGGCGTGATCCCGGCGACAATGCCCAGTGGCTGGAAGTCAGACCAGGCATCGATGTTCGGCCCCACGTTGCGGCTGTATTCGCCCTTGAGGATCTCCGGCGCTGCGCAGGCGAACTCCACGTTCTCGATACCACGCTTGAGCTCGCCGGCGGCGTCTTCGAGGGTCTTGCCATGTTCGGTGCTGATCAACTGCGCGATGGCCGACTCGTGCTGCTCGAGCAATTGCTTGAAGCGGAACATCACCTGCGCGCGCTTGGCGGCAGGTGTATTGCGCCAGGCCGGGAAGGCGGCCTTGGCGGCATCGATCGCCTGCTGCACGGTGGCGCGATCGGCCAGTTCGACCTGGCCGATGATCTGGCCGGTGGACGGATTGAAAAGATCGGCAGTGCGCCCGCCGTGGGAAACCAGCTCACCGTTGATCAGGTGCTGAACAGTGCTCATGCAAGACTCCAGTCAGAAAAGGGACGGCGGGCGCCGCGGCGACGCCCGCGCGTGACATTCAGGCGGTCAGTCGACCTGGGCGAGCGCCTCGCCCACCGCATCGAATAGACGGTCGAGTTCGTGCGGCTGCGTATTGAAGGTCGGGCCGAACTGCAGGGTATCGCCGCCATAGCGCACGTAGAACCCGGCCTGCCAGAGCTTCATGGCGGTCTCGAACGGCCGCACGATGGCATCGCCGTCGCGCGGTGCGATCTGGACCGCGCCGGCCAACCCGTAATTGCGGATGTCGACCACGTGACGGGTGCCCTTGATGCCGTGCAGCGTGCGCTCGAAGTGCGGGGCCAGTTCGGCGGCGGCCTGTACGAGGTTCTCGCGCTCCAGCAGTTCCAGCGTCGCCAACCCGGCGGCGCAGGCCAGCGGGTGCGCCGAGTAGGTGTAGCCGTGGGGGAATTCCACGGCGTATTCCGGGGTGGGCTGGCTCATGAAGGTCTGGTAGATCTCCTGCCGCGCAACCACCGCGCCCATGGGCACGGCGCCATTGGTGACCTGCTTGGCGATGCACATCAGGTCGGGCGTCACGTCGAACGCCTCGGCGCCGGTCATGGCCCCCATCCGCCCGAAGCCGGTGATCACCTCGTCGAAGATCAGCAGAATGTTGTGCTGGGTGCAGATCTCACGCAGCCGCTTGAGGTAGCCCTTGGGCGGCGGCAGAACGCCTGCCGACCCGGCCAGCGGCTCGACGATCACGGCGGCGATGTTCGACGCATCGTGCAGCTCGATCAGCTTGAGCATCTCGTCGGCCAGGGCGACGCCACCGTGCTCGGGCAACCCCTGGCTGAAGACGTTGGCCGGCAGCAACGTGTGTGGCAGGTGATCGACATCCAGCAACTGGCCGAACATCTTGCGGTTGCCATTGACCCCGCCCAGGCTCGTACCAGCGATGTTCACCCCATGATAGCCGCGGGCGCGCCCGATGATCTTGGTCTTGCTCGCCTGCCCTTTCAGGCGCCAGTAGGCACGCACCATCTTCAACGCCGTGTCGGCGCACTCGGAGCCCGAGTTGGTATAGAAGACGTGATCCAGGTCGCCCGGCGTCAGCTCGGCGATCTTCTCGGCCAGCTGGAACGACAGCGGATGACCGAACTGGAAGGCTGGCGAGTAGTCCAGCACGCCGGCCTGCCGGGCGATGGCTTCAGTGATGGTCTGGCGAGTGTGCCCGGCGCCGCAGGTCCAGAGACCGGACAGGGCATCGAAGATCTGCCGGCCCTTGTTATCGGTCAGGTAGTTGCCCTGGGCAGCCACGATCAGCCGCGGGTCGCGCTGGAAGTTGCGGTTGGCGGTGTACGGCATCCAGTGCGCATCCAGCTTGAGCTGGCTGGCGACGCCTGTCGGCGCAGTCTCGAACATGTTCATCAGGGGGGCCTCGCGGATTCGTTCAGCGATGGGGTGTTGTTGCAGCCACGGTGGCACGCGGATAAAGTTCGGAAAACCTCTCGCTTCTAACCTTCAGTCAGGCGTTCACTAAACAGATGAGCCGTCGTCCCGACGTGCTGGCCCAGGTCAGCGACTTCGATATCCGTCTGCTGAAGATCTACCGCAGCGTGGTCGAATGTGGAGGGTTCTCCGCCGCCGAGAACGTGCTGGGCATCGGCCGATCGGCCATCAGCCAGCACATGAACGACCTGGAACAGCGCCTGGGCCTGCGCCTGTGCCAACGAGGCCGAGCCGGATTCTCCCTGACCGAGGAAGGTCGCGAGGTCTATCAGTCGTCCCTGCAACTGCTGGCGGCCCTGGAAACCTTCCGCACCGAGGTCAACGGCCTGCACCAGCACCTGCGCGGCGAACTGAACATCGGCCTCACCGACAACCTGGTCACGCTGCCGCACATGCGCATCACTCACGCTCTGGCCGAACTCAAGGACCGCGGTCCGGACGTGCACATCCAGATCCGCATGATCCCGCCCAGCGAAGTCGAACAAGGTGTGCTCGCCGGCAGTCTGCACGTGGGCGTGGTACCGCAGACCCATCCGCTCGCCGGGCTGGACTACCAGCCGTTGTACAGCGAACGCTCATTGTTGTACTGCGCCGTGGGCCACCCGCTGTTCTATGCCGACGATGCACAGATCGACGATGCCCGCCTCGAGGCCCAGGATGCCGTGGCGCCGACCTTCCGGCTGCCGGCGGAGATCCAGGCGTCCTACCAGGCCTTGCGCTGCACCGCCAGTGCCTCGGATCGCGAGGGCATGGCCTTTCTGATTCTCACCGGGCGGTACATCGGCTACCTGCCCGAGCATTACGCCGACACCTGGGTCAGGGAAGGACGCCTGCGCGCGCTCAAGTCAGCCTCGCGTTTCCATGACTTGAACCTGTGCTGGGTCACCCGCAAGGGACGGCGCCCGAATCTGGTCGTGGAAAGCTTCCTGGAACGTTTGGCCGCGACACGCTAAGGCTTGTCACACTGCCTCAGGCAGGTACTCTGTCCCTTCGTCATCCGCACCTTTCGTAGGGAAGCGCTCAATGAGTCTAGAAGTGCCCGCGCACCGCGCCTCTCCTTCCGGCAAGCCGGCCGGGCGTATCCGCCAGAAGAACGAGCAGGCCATCCTCCAGGCCGCCGAGGACGAGTTCGCGCGCCATGGGTTCAAGGGCACCAGCATGAACACCATCGCGACCAAGGCCGGCCTGCCCAAGGCCAACCTGCACTACTACTTCACCAACAAGCTGGGCCTGTACGTCGCCGTGCTGAGCAACATCCTCGACTTGTGGGACAGCACCTTCAATACCTTGACCGTCGATGACGATCCAGGCGAGGCCCTGACGCGCTACATCCGCGCCAAGATGGAGTTCTCCCGGCGCAACCCCAAGGCTTCGCGGATCTTCGCCATGGAGGTGATCAGCGGCGGGCAACGGCTGGGCGACTATTTCAGCGCCGACTACCGCCAGTGGTTCCAAGGACGCGCCAGGGTCTTCCAGGCCTGGATCGATGCCGGCAAGATGGACCCGGTCGACCCGGTCCAGCTGATCTTCCTGATCTGGAGCAGCACCCAGCACTATGCGGACTTCGCCACCCAGATCTGCCAGGTCACCGAGCGCAAGCGCCTGACCAAGCAGGACATGCAGCTGGCCAGCGACAACCTGGTCCATATCATCCTCAAAGGGTGTGGAATCACCCCGCCCGCCTGACGTGAGCCTATGCCTTCTACCCTGCTCGACCTCTGCGAGTTTCGCGAGGAAATCCGCAAGAGTCGTTTCATCACCCTGGCTGCGCCGATCACCTCGGTGGAAGACGCCGTGCGCTTCTTCGAACGTCACGCCGACCCTGCCGCCACGCACAATTGCTGGGCCTGGAAACTGGGCGACCAGTACCGCAGCAACGACGATGGCGAGCCGGGTGGCACCGCCGGGCGGCCCATCCTGGCGGCGATCGAGGCCCAGGACTGCGACCAGGTCGCGGTGCTGGTGATCCGCTGGTACGGCGGCATTCAACTGGGCACGGGCGGACTGGCGCGTGCCTATGGAGGAGGCGCCAACAAATGCTTGCAACAAGCGCCCAAGCGGCTGTTGGTGCAGCGCGACACGTTTACCTGTACCTGTGCGTTCGGTGAGCTGGCCCTGCTCAAGTTGCGCCTGGCAGATGTCGACGGGCTGGTGGTCGATGAGCAGTTCACCGCCAACGGCGTCGACCTGCACCTGGCCCTGAGTGCAGACCGGGTCGAGCACCTGCAGCGACAGCTGGCAGACCTGAGTCGCGGCCGTATTCAGCTCACGCCGCTGGAATAAGTTGCCCACATCCGCTGTGGGCCGCCTTGTGGATAAGCTTGGGGCATACCCCTACACCCCAGGAACGGCGAGACCTGCAGATGATTGATCATTTTTTGAACAGACGCCTTTCGCTGGCTGTGGAAACGGTGTCGACGGTTTTCATCCACAGCCTGAAGCCCACTCACGCGCCAGCAGACCTCAAATTTCACACAATTACTGTGGACCAGCCTGTGGATAACCCGTGCGTGCCTCCGGAAGCACGTGATGGAGCAAGGCGCGCAGACGATAGATCATTTTTCGTACAGCACCCTGACTGACCGGACGTTGCGACCTGGCGTATGCTGAGGGCTTTCCCTCCATCGACTAGGAGTTCTCATGAGCGCATCCAAAACCGCGCTGGTCATCGGCGCCTCCCGTGGCCTGGGCCTGGGTCTGGTCCAGCGGCTGCACGAGCAGGGTTGGAACGTCATCGCCACCGTGCGCGATCCGGCCAAGGCCACGGCGCTGCACGCGCTGGCGGGTGTACGGGTCGAAGCCCTGGAGATGAACGACGCGTCACAGCTCGATGCGCTCGAACAACGCCTCGAGGGCGAGGTGCTCGACCTGCTGTTCGTCAACGCTGGTGTCATGGGGCCCCTGCCCCAGTCCGCCGACACCATTCACCTCGAGCAAGTCGGCGAGCTGTTCATGACCAACGCGGTCTCGCCCATTCGCGTCGCCCGTCGCCTGGTCGATCAGGTGCGCCCCGGCACGGGCGTGGTGGCCTTCATGAGTTCGGGCCTGGGCAGCGTGGCCAGTCCGGATGCCGGTGAAATCTGCTTGTACAAGGCCAGCAAGGCCGCGCTCAACTCGATGATCAACAGCTTCGTGGTGGGGCTGCAGCGTCCGGACCTCTGCGTGCTGGCCATGCACCCTGGCTGGGTCCGTACCGAAATGGGCGGGGAAAACGCCGAAATCGACGTGCTGACCAGTACCCAGGGGATCCTCGCGCAGGTCGAGGCCCAGGCCGGTCACGGTGGGCTGCGCTTCCTGGACTACGCCGGCAGGACCCTGCCCTGGTAACCATCCCGTCTCGCGCGCGGCGGGCCTGGGCGTCACTCGGTCGACTCGCCCCCCGCGCCAGGGCTGGACCTGTACAATGCTCGATTGTTAGTTGATCGAGATTCGCACCATGTATGACTGGCTCAATGCCTTGCCCAAGGCCGAACTGCACCTGCACCTCGAAGGTTCGCTCGAGCCCGAGCTGTTGTTCGCCTTGGCCGAACGCAACAAGATCGCCCTGCCCTGGCAGGACGTGGACGCACTGCGCAGCGCCTATGCCTTCGGCAACCTGCAGGAATTCCTCGACCTTTACTACCAGGGCGCGAACGTCCTGCGTACCGAGCAGGATTTCTACGACCTGACCTGGGCCTACCTGCAACGCTGCAAGGCGCAGAACGTCATCCACACCGAGCCGTTCTACGATCCGCAAACCCACACCGACCGCGGCATTCCCTTCGAGGTGGTGCTCGACGGTATCACCCGTGCGCTCAAGGACGGCCGTGAGCAACTGGGCATCACCAGCGGGCTGATTCTGAGCTTCCTGCGTCACTTGAGCGAAGAGCAGGCCGAACGCACGCTGGACCAGGCCCTGCCGTTCCGCGATGCCTTCGTCGCCGTAGGCCTGGACAGCTCCGAGATGGGCCATCCGCCCAGCAAGTTCAAGCGGGTGTTCGACCGTGCCCGTGGCGAAGGTTTCCTGACCGTGGCCCACGCCGGTGAAGAAGGCCCGCCCGAGTACATCTGGGAAGCCCTGGACCTGCTCAAGATCGAGCGTATCGACCATGGCGTACGCGCCATCGAGGACGAACGCCTGATGCAGCGGATCATCGACGAACAGATCCCGCTGACCGTCTGCCCCTTGTCCAACACCAAGCTGTGCGTGTTCGAGCACATGGGCCAGCACAACATTCTCGACATGCTCGAGCGTGGCGTGAAGGTCACGGTCAACTCCGATGACCCTGCCTACTTCGGTGGGTATGTGACCGAGAATTTCATGGCGCTGCACGAGCACCTGGGCATGACCCAGGCGCAAGCCACCCGGCTGGCACAGAACAGTCTGGATGCGCGTTTGGTCAAGTAAGACGTCGAGATTTCCCAGATCGGCGCAACGCGTACCGGTTGTGCCGATCTGGGTGTCGAGGCGGTGCTGACTCAGCTAACCGACCTGCCAGGTCGGCAGGCACGCGATCTGATTGATCTGCTGCAAGCCAAAGGCCGAGATACGCAGCGCCCGCGACTGCTCATGTTCACGGATCCAGCCCGACTGCATGAACAGCTTGAAGAATGCCTGTCCCAGGCTGCCCCCCAGGTGCGGCCGCTGATCGCTCCACTCGCAGCAATGACAGATCACGCAGTCACGCTGCGCCCCTGGTGCCAGGGCATCGATGAACACACCGATCGCGGCCATCTGCTGGCGTCCTTCCAGGCTGACACGCTGCTGTGGCTCCTGCCCCTCCAGCCAGTTCGCCAGTACCAGGCGGTCATACAGGTCGGCAGCCAGTTTGCCCCCCAGGTGCTCGCCGCACCGCCGTGCCTGACGCATCGACACAGGAATGTCCAATGGCAGACGCTGGACGGGTTTACCTGGTACATCACCGATGCGAACACTGGCCATGGCCTCCACCGCCATGCCGACCTCGGGCGTGGCCAAGCGGAAATAACGTTTGCGGCCGCGGGTTTCCGGCCGCACCAACCCGCCCGTGGACAGCAGCGAAAGGTGGGCGCAGACCGACGATGCGGTCAAACCGGTCATGGCGGCCAATTCCTCGGCCGGTCGCGCGACACCATCGATCAGCGCCCACAACATGGCACTGCGCTTGGGATCGGCCATCAAACTGGCGATCTGGCTGATACTGCTGACAGCTTTCATCTTTCGGGTACTCCCTGCGTCATCTGTCTGATAGCGGAACATCAGCCAGGCTTGGCGAGCGCCTTGGACAATCACCAGGTCGCGCAGGGTACGAACACGTCAGAACGGCATGACCCGTGCCAGGCTGCCCCACGTTGCCGCGCACTGCGTCCTGGCAGGGAAGCGTCTCTCGCTGGCACTGGCTGCCGGGAGCAGTATAAGCGGCGACTCGACAGGCGCTGCTGACCTGAAACAGATCGCGCCACAAGGCAGGAGGACAGGGTCGCTAACGTTGCTGGATCCAATCGCGACTGCGTGACCCGCTAGTCAGGGCATGCGCATTGATGTCGTGCCCAGTATCTGCCAGTTCGCGGGCGCCAGGAATGATCACTGGGGCAGAACGAGCAAGCAGCGGCCCACATCGAACTTCCCCAGGTATGGCAGAAGAATAGGAAATTTCCCTATTCAGCAAGTTGTGTCAAAGCCTCACATCCCCGCAGGCCAAAGAAGCAGCTGTCGCTCACCCAGCACGCACAGCGCGGCGCGCCAGTGCCGCCATGATGACCACCGCGGCACCGCACAAACTGATGACAAGAGCCATGGGCACCGCGCTGCCATCGTGCAGCACGCCAACCAATGCCGCCGCACCGGACGCCACGCTGAACTGCATGCAGCCCATCAAGGCCGAAGCGCTGCCGGCACGGGCGCCTTGCCCGGCCATCGCACAGGCCGAAGCGTTGGGTGCGATGCACCCCAGGCTGGCGATGCAGATGAACAGGGGGACGAGCAATGGCCAGAGCGAGGCAGGTCGCAACGTGGCCACCAGCAGCAGGGTGAGTGCTGCAGCTACATACACCCAGACGGCACGTCCCAGCAGCACGGCCGGACCCCGCCGCGCCAGAAGGCGTGCATTGACCTGGGCGACGAGGATGAAGCCTGCGGCGTTGATCCCGAACAGCCAGCCATAATGCTCGGCGGGTACGCCATAGAGCTTGATGAACACGAACGGCGAGCCGGCGATGTAGGCGAACATGCCGGCGATGGCGATCCCCCCGGTCAACGCATGGCCCACGAAGGCCCGATCGCGCAACAGCCGCCCATACTGGCGCAGCGCGCCCGACAAGGGCTGGCGCGGCAGATGTGCCGGCATGCTCTCGCCCAGGCCCAGGTAGACGGCCACCAGACACATCGCGCTGAACAGGCTCAGCACCAGGAAGATCGACTGCCACCCGGACACGCTGACCAGCAATCCACCGAGCATGGGCGCCAGGATCGGCGCCAGGCCCATCACCAGCATCAGTTGCGAGAATACCTTGGCTGCGTCGATCGGCTCACAGCGGTCACTGACGATCGCTCGCGACAGCACCATGCCCGCGCACCCCCCGAGCGCCTGGACGAAGCGTGCAGCGATCAAGGCATCCAGCGTCGGCGCAAAGGCGCACACCAGCGAAGCGGCAGCGAACAGCCCGACCCCGAACAGCAAGGGCAGCCGTCGGCCAAAACGGTCGGCGATCGGCCCGTAGGCCAACTGCCCGATCGACAGGCCGAGGAAGTAGGCCGCCAGCGTGGTCTGCACGTGCTTTTCGTCGGTAGCGAAGGCCTGGGCCATGGCCGGGAAGGCCGGCAGGTAAAAGTCGATCGCCAGGGGCCCGAACGCACTCAGGGCCCCCAGGATCAAGATCATTCGAAGGTTCATCCCATATCCTTAGCAGGCTAAGCAATAGCGCAGTTTACCTGGCCTGCCTGCACTCGGCATGAAAACCTTGCCGAGTGGTCGGATACCTCCACGCTCGGCTAGAGCGCCTTGACGCCATAGCCCTCTTCGGAGATGGCAGCGACGATCTGTTCGGTCGACAACCGGCTGGTCACGCTCACCCGCGCGCTCGCCAGGTCCACCTCTACCACTGCCCCAGCGTCCTGCGCCTGCAGCGCGCGGGTCACGGCCTTGACGCAGTGACCACAGCTCATGCCTTGTACTTCGAACGTTTGCATGGTCTTCCCTCCTGTCGAAATGAACGTCAGTCTCGTGCTTGCCCCCATGGCAAGGTCAAGCCCGTGCAGCGCCTGACGCTGGAAATCTTGCCCAAGGTCGGCCAAGCTGCGCCTTTGCCAGGCGGTCGACAGGAGAGCCGTGATGATCAAGACAACGATCGGCGTGATGGGGCTGCTGAGCGCCCTGGTACTGCCCCCTGCCCATGCCGAAGGCAACCATGACTACAGCGTGCTGATCATTTCCCGCGAGCGCCTGGAAGTGGCGACCAGTTGCGAGATCGGCATCTACCTCAACGATCAGCTGGTGGCGCGGCTGTTCCAGGAGCAGTCCACCTCGTTCAACCTGCCTGCCGGGCAGGTGGACGTGCGCCTGCGACGCCTGCCCGGCCAGGCACCGGGTTGCAGCAACGGCCTGGAAAACCAGCGCAGCGTGCGTCTCACGCTGCCCGCCGGGCAGATCGTCAAATACCGCATCGCCATGGAAGGCCCTGGCTTCACGTTGAGGCCGACCAGCCTGGGCTATTGACCTTGACCACGTGGCAAGGTCGATGCTGACGGTGTGAAACCCAGGAGCCAGACCATGCCAGCAGCCATCACCTACCACCTGCCGATCGACGGCATGACCTGCGCCAGCTGCGCAGGCCGGGTCGAACGCGCCCTGCGCAAGGTCGCCGGGGCCGATCAGGTCAGCGTCAACCTGGCGACCGAACAGGCACGGGTCGAGGCCCCACCGCAGAGTCTGCCGACCTTGATCGAGGCGGTTTCCCAGGCAGGCTATCAAGTGCCGTTGCAGGCACTGGACTTGCGCCTAGAGGGCATGACCTGCGCCAGTTGCGTCGGACGGGTCGAGCGCGCCCTGCTGAAGGTCCCTGGTGTGTTGCAGGCGAGCGTCAACCTGGCCAGCGAACGCGCCCAGGTCCAGGTGCTCGGCTCGGTCGCCGTCGACGGCTTGCTGGCGGCCGTGCGCGACGCCGGCTACCGCGCCGAGCGCCTGGAAGAGACGCAGCAGCCCCACGTCGCAGTCCGCCGGAACCTGTTCAGCGAGCGCACGGCCTTGATCCTTGCCCTGCTGCTGGCCGCGCCGCTGGTACTGCCCATGGCACTGCAACCGTTCGGCGTGCACGTCATGATGCCGATCTGGGCGCAGTGGCTGCTGGCCACGCCGGTGCAGTTCGTGCTCGGCGCCCGTTTCTATGTCGCCGCCTGGAAGGGCCTGCGCGCCCGTGCCGGCAACATGGACCAGCTGGTCGCGCTCGGGACCAGCGCTGGCTATGGACTGAGCCTGTACCAATGGGCGGTGGCCGACCCAGGTGCGCCCCCACACGTGTATTTCGAAGCCTCGTCGGTGGTCATCGCCCTGGTCTTGCTGGGCAAGTACCTGGAGCGCCGCGCCAAGCGTCAGACCGCCAGCGCCTTGCGTGCCCTCGAGGCCTTGCGCCCGGACCGGGCGATCCGGGTGATCGACGGCCGGGATGAGCACGTCCCGATCAGCCAGCTGCGCGTGGGCGACGAGGTACGGGTCAAGCCGGGCGAGCGTTTCCCGGTCGATGGCGAGGTCCTCGACGGCAACAGCCTGGTCGATGAATCGTTGATCAGCGGCGAAAGCCGGCCCGTGCCCAAGCGACCCGGCGACTCTGTGACGGGCGGCGCCATCAATATTGATGGCGCCTTGCGGGTCCGTACCGGGGCGGTCGGCACCGAGACCGTGCTGGCCCGCATCATTCGCCTGGTCGAGCAGGCCCAGGCGGCCAAGGCGCCGATCCAGAAACTGGTGGACCGGGTCAGCCAGGTGTTCGTCCCGGTCATCCTGCTGGTGGCCCTGTGCACCCTGTCGGGCTGGCTGTGGGCAGGCGCCGAAGCCCAGGTGGCCGTGATCAATGCGGTTGCCGTGCTGGTGATCGCCTGCCCCTGTGCACTGGGGCTGGCCACACCTGCGGCGATCATGGCCGGCACGGGCGTGGCCGCCCGCCACGGTATCCTGATCAAGGACGCCGAGACCCTGGAGCGCGCCCATGCCGTAAGCCAGGTGGTCTTCGACAAGACCGGCACACTGACGTCGGGCCGCCCACGCCTGGTGCACTGGCAGGCCAGCGACGGCGATGCCAGCGACGTACTGGCCCTGGCGGGCAGCCTGCAACGTGGCAGCGAGCATCCGCTGGCCCATGCCGTGCTCGAGGCCTGCCAAGCGCAGGCCGTGACGGTGGAACCGCCTGAACAGACCCGCGTGGTCAGCGGTCAAGGCATCGTCGGCCAGGTCCAGGGGCGGACCCTGGCGCTGGGCAACGCTCACCTGCTTCCACAGCACGAACCACTCTCCAGCTCTCTGACTGCTCAGGCACAGGCCTGGGAACGGCAAGGCCACACCCTGTCCTGGCTGGTCGAGCAAGCCCCGACACCGCGTGTGCTGGGCCTGTTCGCCTTCGGCGACACCCTCAAGCCTGGCGCCCGTCCGGCCGTGCAGGCCCTGCAGGCACAAGGCATCGCCTGCCATCTGTTGACCGGCGACAACCGCGGCAGCGCCCAGGCAGTGGCCGAAGGCACCGGCATCACGCAGGTCCAGGCCCAGGTATTGCCGGCCGACAAGGCCGCGCGGATAAGCGCGTTGCGCGAACAGGGTGTGGTGGCCATGGTCGGTGACGGCATCAACGATGCCCCGGCATTGGCCGCTGCCGACATCGGTATCGCCATGGGCGGCGGGACCGACGTGGCCATGCAGGCCGCCGGCATCACCCTCATGCGTGGGGATCCACGGCAGGTGCCCGCCGCCCTCGAGATCAGTCGCAAGACCTACGCCAAGATCCGCCAGAACCTGTTCTGGGCCTTCATCTACAACCTGATCGGCATCCCGTTGGCTGCGTTCGGCCTGCTTGACCCGGTGCTGGCCGGGGCGGCAATGGCACTGTCCAGCGTCAGTGTGGTCAGCAATGCATTATGGTTGAAGACTTGGACACCCTCCCCCCTCAGCGAGGCCCCATGAACATCGGACAAGCCGCACGGCGCAGCGGGCTCAGCGCCAAGATGATCCGCTACTACGAAACGATCGGTCTATTGCGCCCGGCTACTCGCAGCGACAGCGGTTACCGTGTGTACCGGGAACAGGACCTCGACAGCCTGGGGTTCATCAAGCGCTCGCGCGACCTGGGGTTTTCCCTGGACGAAGTCGGCCAGCTGCTTCGTCTGTGGCAGGACGGTGACCGGGCCAGCGCCGACGTCAAGCGCCTGGCCACCCAGCACATCGACGACCTGAACAGGCGTATCGAGGAGTTGGTCGGTCTGCGTGACACGCTCGATCGTCTGGTCACCTCGTGCCAGGGTGACGCGCGACCCGACTGCCCGATTCTCGAAGGCCTGGCGAGCGGCCGCAGCGGCATGTCGACAGGTGCCGGACAGGTGTCGTCACAGCTCAATCCAGCCAGCCAGTGTTCTGTTCGCGACATTCGCGATTAATTGAAGCGCGTCACCTCAAGAGAGACCCCCACGCTGCCGATGGCTTGTGTATCTGCCAAGCTTTATAAAAAAAATCGGGGAGCGTGGATGAACATCAAACAAAAACTGACGTGGGCGTTCGCCGTCATTGCCGGCCTGCCCATCGTGCTCGTTGCCACGTTGGTGGTGCTGAACCTGCGCGGCGAAGCACGCGAAGGCTTCCTCGACAACAGCACGCGGGAGGTCCGGCAGGTCAGCAACGCCATGCAGCTGTTCTTCCAGGCGATCGACGAAAACGTGGAGATGCTCGCCAACCACCCGGCCATCGCGAGCACCGGCACCGAGCTGAACAAATACATGAGCGCCACACCCTCCCGCGTGTTGGGCGAGCACGATCAGCGTGCCATGGACCTGTTCGATCTCCTGGGGAAAACGCACCCCAACTATGCCTATATCTCCTATGGCGTGAGTGATGGTGGCTATGTGTCGTATCCGGCCAAACAGAATTTCGCCAACTACGACCCGCGGCAACGTCCGTTCTACCAGACCGCCATGGCGCAACCTGGCAAGACCGTTCGCACGAATGCCTATTACTGGGCGGCAGACAATACCGTGCTCATCGGTAACGTGCGCACGGTCAACAACCCGCTTGGCAGTCCAGGTGGCGTGGTGGCCGTCGATGTGTCGCTCAATGGTCTCACCGACATCGTGCGCAAGATCAAACTGGGCGAAAGCGGCTACCTGATGCTGGTGGAAAACACGGGCAATATCTTGGTGGACCCACGTGACCCTGACCACAACTTCAAGCCATTGAGCAGCTTCGGCGACGGCTATGCCGAGCTGGCCCGTGCAGGTAAAGGCCTGGTCGAGGTCACCCTCGAGGGCGAGCGTTACATGGCCAACGTCTACCCCGACGAAAAACTCGGCTGGACCTTCATCGGCCTGATCCAGGAACGCGAAGTGATGCAGCCTGCCACCCGCCTGTCCTGGCTGATCGGCGGCATCGCCGTGGTGCTGGCGATCGTCTTCGCCATTGTCGGTGCGGCCTTCGCCCGACTGATCGTACGTCCCATCAACAGCGTGGCCAGTGGCCTGGAAGGCATCGCCCAGGGCGAAGGCGACCTGACCCGCAGCCTTGAGGTCCGTGGCCGTGACGAAACCGCCCAACTGGCCAGCTGGTTCAACCAGTTCCTGGGCGCTATTCGCAGCCTGATCCAGCACATCGGCGGTGCGGCCGGCAAGATTCTCAATACCTCTGCCAGCTCCACCCAAGTCTCCAGCAACATGGCCGACGCCGCCGGACGCCAGCGCGAGGCAGTGGACATGGTCTCTACTGCCTTCCACGAGATGGTCGCCACGGCCAACGAAGTGGCCCGTTCCTGCAGCCAGGCCGCCGAGTCTGCCGACAGCGGCCAGCGCCAGGCGCATGAGGGCCAGCAGCAGATCGACGCCGCCGTGCAGAGCGTGCACCGCCTGAGCCAGGAGATCGAGCAATCGGCGCAGTCGATCCAGCAGTTGGAGCGTGACAGCAACGCGATCCAGTCGATTCTCGGCACCATTCGTTCGATCGCCGAGCAGACCAACCTGCTGGCGCTCAACGCGGCCATCGAAGCAGCGCGCGCCGGCGAGCAGGGCCGTGGCTTCGCCGTGGTGGCCGACGAGGTCCGCGCACTGGCCAAACGCACCGCCGACTCCACCGCCGAGATCGACGGTCTGCTCGGCAACCTGGCCTCGCGCACCGCCGAGGTCGCCGGGCAGATGCATGCCAGCCTGGACGTCTCGCAGGATTCGGTCACCCGCATCAGCCAGGCCCGTGACAGTTTCGGGCAGATCCGCGAGTCGGTGGACATCATCCGCGACATGAACACCCAGATCGCCACGGCGGCCGAAGAGCAGCACCAGGTGGCCGAAGACATCAACCGGCACATCAGCCAGATCCATGGCGACGCGCAACTGGTGGCCGAACTGGCCCAGGCCGCCCGTCACGACTCGGAAAGCCTGGCCGGCCTGTCCAACGAGCTGGATGCCCTGGTGCGGCGCTTCCGCACCTGACCCTCAACGCCGCAGTTCGCCAGGCGTGAAACCGAAACGCTGGCGAAAGGCGGCGATGAAAGCCGACGTCGATTCATAACCGCAGCCCAGCGCGGCGTCCGTCACGCTGTCACCGTTCTCCAGCAATGCCAGCGACGACAGCAGACGCATGCGCTGGCGCCAATGCCGGAAGCTCAGGCCGGTCTCCCGCTGGAAACGGCGGGTCAAGGTCTTCTCCGAGCAGGCCAGCTGCTCGGCCCATACGCCTAGCGTGTGGGACCGATCCGGTTCGGCGAGCATGGCATTGCATAACGTCAGCAGGCCGACATGACGCGGCAGCGGCAATGAGAACCCGACCTCCGGCAAGCCTTCGAGTTGGTCCAGCAGCACTGAGACCAGGCGCGCTTCGGCGCTGTCTGGTTGCGGATAGCAGGCATCGAACAGGCAAAACTGCTTGATCAGTTCCCGGGTCAGGGGCGTCACCTCCAGCACCCGGCAGTGGGGCGCCGCCCACGCGCAGGCATCGCGCCGCACATAGAGGCTGCGCATCTCCGCCTGGGTCGAGGTGACCACCTCGTGGGGCACGCCCGCCGGGATCCAGATACCCCACTGCGGCGGCGCGAAATAGCTGCCATTTTCGGTATAGACGCCCAGCACGCCCTTGATCGCATAGGAAAACTGCACCCAATCATGACAATGCCGCGTGGTCCACGAACCGGCCCCGAGGCTTTCGGCACGGGCGTACAGTGGCCTGGGCAAGGCCTCGAGCGTTGGAATGGGTCTTGGGCTGGCGAGACGGTTGGGGAGCAGCATGGCGTCGTCTGGGGCAAAAGCCAGAGCATGCCAGCAAAGTCCATGCTGCGTCCTCTGGCGTTCTTGGATGCTAGCTTGTGGGCCCTGGCGGGCCCAATCGCGGCCGGTCCGGCGCCCCGGCTGGGGCCGCTCACACCCTCAGTCCCACCGCGGGGTTGCAGGCTATCGCGGTCTGGGTGGGAGCTGGCTTGCCAGCGATAGGGTCCTATCAGGCGCCGCCTGCATCGCGGGCAAGCCCGCTCCCACAAGCTGCTTGCGCAGCCATGCCGAACTGAACTGACAGGTTGCCGAGTGACCTGTGGGCCCCTGTGCCGCGATTGGGCCCGCAGGGCCCACAAAACCAGTCCCCCTGGCCTGTGTATAACGACCCTTCACTGCCTAGCGCTCGATGATCGCCGTCACGCCCTGGCCACCCGCCGCACAGATGGAGATCAGGCCACGCCCCTTCCCGGCATGCGCCAGCAACTTGGCCAGGTGCGCCAGGATGCGCCCTCCCGTTGCAGCGAACGGGTGACCGGCCGCCAGCGAGCTGCCCTTGACGTTCAACCGGCTGCGATCGATCGCCCCCAGGGCACCGGGCAACCCCAGCGTCTCGCGGCAGTACGCTTCGCTTTCCCAGGCCTTGAGCGTGCATAGCACCTGCGCCGCGAACGCCTCGTGAATCTCGTAATAGTCGAAATCCTGCAAGCTCAAGCCATTGCGGGCCAGCAACCGGGGCACCGCATGCACGGGCGCCATCAACAAGCCTTCCTGACCGTTGACGAAATCCACCGCCGCCGTCTCGCCATCGACCCACCAGGCTTGCACCGGCAGCCTCTGAGCATCGGCCCAGGCCTCGCTACCGAGCAGTACCAAGGAAGCCCCATCGGTAAGCGGCGTCGAGTTGCCCGCCGTCAGCGTCCCCTGGCCGCCACGCTCGAACACGGGTTTGAGGGCAGCCAGTTGCGCTTGCGTCAGGTCGGGCCGCAGGTTGTTGTCACGCGTCAGTCCCAGGTACGGCGTGAGCAGGTCGTCATGCCAGCCTTCAGCGTAGGCGGCGGCCAGGCGCTGGTGGCTGAGCAGCGCCAGCGCATCCTGCTCGTCTCGCGGGATCTGCCAACGTTGGGCCATGCGCTCGCAGTGCTGGCCCATGGACAATCCGGTGCGGGGCTCGCCATTACGCGGCAACTCAGGCTTGAGATGACCCGGACGCACCTTGAGAAAGGGCTTGAGCCGCTGGCCAAGGTCCTTGCCCCGGTTGGCCTGCAGCAGTACCTGGCGTAGGCCTTCGTTGACCGCGATCGGTGCATCCGACGTGCTGTCCACACCGCCGGCGATGCCACAGTCGATCTGCCCCAGGGCGATCTTGTTCGCCACCAGCAGGGCCGCTTCCAATCCCGTGCCGCAGGCCTGCTGCACGTCATAGGCAGGCGTCTGAGGTAACAACCGCGACCCCAGTACGCACTCACGGGTCAGGTTGAGGTCACGCGAATGCTTGAGCACCGCCCCGGCCACCACCTCTCCCAGGCGCTGGCCATGCAGGCGGTAGCGCTCCACCAACCCCTCCAGGGTAGCGGTCAGCATCGCCTGGTTGCTGGCCTGGGCGTAGGCGCCGTTGGAACGGGCGAACGGAATTCGGTTGCCGCCTATGATCGCGACCCGGCGTGCTTCACGCATGCGCATACTCCTTCCTGACACATTTTGATCCTTAGAGCCTAGGTGTTTTTGCCCGCTTCGAACGACCCTGCCGTGTGAATGGTCCACACTGCATGCTTGCCTCAAGGAGACCTGACATGAGTGATCGCTACCTCGGCTT
>Ga0157363_1001768_pt1 | contig 18405 bp, 14 predicted proteins | sample AttsexASBM1_FD_111477 | JGI IMG/M metagenome (GOLD analysis project Ga0157363, IMG submission 111477) | Fungus gardens microbial communities from leaf cutter ant in Ribeirão Preto, State of São Paulo, Brazil - Atta sexdens ASBM1 | ecosystem: Host-associated > Fungi > Mycelium > Unclassified ... | reverse complement strand
TGTTTCAAGTAATTTTCAATTTCTTTGATGCATTACTTCAAAATACTTTTTGATTTCTTTATTTATATTCTATCAACAACTTGAATTGATTATTGGCTATTTCTTAATCTCATATCATTAATGTTTAAGTATTATCTGTTATCAAGTTACTTTTGAGAATTTCTTTGTTGTAAATACTTAAACATTAATCCACTTTAAATTATTATTTTTTTTAAATTTTAATTCATCATTTGGACAATTATTTTTTACAAGCATGAAAAAACAATTATACAGAAAATTATTGCACATTGCATTATTTTACGCCATCATAAAAATCATTAAATTATTAATACATCAGTTAACTAATTATAGAAAAAGAAAGGTATAGGATAACATACAAAAATTAATTTGTATATTTTTAAATATATTTTAATGAATTAACAATAAGTACAAATTTTATCAATTTTAAATCTTAATTCAGCGATGTGATGTCATGTTTTATCATTCATACGTAGATTTGTCTCTGTGTTAGTGAAATAATATCGTAGTACAATGCGTAAAGACGTTCCATTTAATTCACTACCTATGGTAACGGATAGATACCGTTAGACTAAATGATGCCACGGTGCGTGCAAACTCAGATCGGAATGATGCAACCCGTTCCAATCGTCATCATCTTTTTTTTTCATCCATGTAGCCTTATACAAAACTTCCGTAATTTTGTAAAACAAATTCTTATTATTTTGACTGGAAGATTAGAAAAATGCGTATATCAATAGATTAAAAATGTTGATACATCACAGTAGATAGATAATATAATAAGACAAAACTAAAGCGAACTTTTATACGATTTAGCTATACTTTTATAATTATCTTTACAATTATTTTTTTTCTTTTGATTATTAAAATGAAAAATTATGTTATATATTAAAAATGTTGATACATCACAGTAGATAATATAATAAGACAAAACTAAAGCGAACTTTTATACGATTTATCTATACTTTTATAATTATCTTTACAATTATTTTTTTTCTTTTGATTATTAAAATGAAAAATTATGTTATATATTAATGTTATCCAGTATATTGAATATTTAGTATCACATCGTGATATTTACGTATAATAAATAGTAATTGTAAATAAAAAACTTTACAGTTTTATTAAAAATTATATAATTATATTTATAGAATATTTTTTGAGGAATATATATGTTCAGTATTTTATGATTGTTTTATAATGATACGAATATATAACAATTTATTTTCAAATATTTCATGAGACCTTATATTGAAGCATTTATAAATAATATTTATGTAAAAATTAGGAAAACAAAGAAGTTCTTATTGAAATATTACAGCAATCCGATAATAACTTGTTCAATCTTATGTTATAGAAAATTTTCTCCATTCAATAAATAAAGCATCTTTTTTCCAATATAATAAAAGTATTTATTCCACATTGTTTCTAACACGAATTAACAATTTTACAAAAAAAATATATCAAAAGCTATATAAAAATAGCTGCGATATTTTGTATCTTTTTGCATTATTTGCTTAAATAACTGATTTATTCTATACTGCTATTAACAAATAATAATAATCATAATAATAAATTAAAAGACAAATGTATATACATTTCTATTACGGTCTTTGCACCAGGATTTGCGACGATCTTTCACGTCCCTGCAAAAGTGATTCAACTTATGAAATACAATCGCGTCCACTGTTGATGCAACTGTTTTTATTCAAACACGATGGATCTGACTTCCTTTCTTTACATGAATAAAAATGATATTATTTATTCATTTATTTTAAATATTTTTTTTAACTTATTCAAATCATTTTTTTATTTGTCGTTAGCTATATGTTAAACATTCCATCGAAAATATTCATTTTTCTTTTGTTGAAAATTCTTTCGAATAAAATTTTTATATTTATAACACGTTTAAAAGAAATGGATGCTGCATCCGTTTTTTTAAAGCAGATTAATCAACAAATTAATAATTTAAAATTAGTAATATATATAGCATATGCTTAACAAAATGTAAGATATGTAATGTAAGATATGCAAAAATTGTACTCATAATCATAATTTAAGAATTATTTCCGAGAAAAGATGTTATATATATGGCCATATTTTATATCTAATTATATATAATTCTTATCGTGATGTAAAAATTCGTTCGGTTTTTTAAAATAATTTTCCTATAAAATTTGAACACATTTAGATTGTATTAGAATCATTTTTCAATATTAAAGTTTCCGTAAGTATGTGGAAGTGCTCATTGGTATGAATTAATTTATAAATATTGTAATTATAAAATTAATTTCTTTGAAGATAGCTAAAAAATGAGCCAAAACATATAAGCAGATTATTTAATAAAAACTGTTGTATCCACATTATTTGTTTTGCGCAACAATTACTGCGTCTCCTATTGCCCTATTTTACCTACTTTCTTTGTGATTAGTAAGCAGTCGAATACCTATACATATACATATATATATATATATATATATATATATATATATAATTGTATATAAAATATGTCAATTTTTCATATAATTATATATAATTATATGAAAAATTGACATATTTTATATACATGAAACATTTTTTCTCGGATTATTATAGATTGTCAGAACTTTAAATTTATTCATTTTTTAAATAACAAAAATGTTTAATCTGTTTAAAAATATCACATACGGCAATATCAACATTGACGCAAAACTATGATGCAAGAAGATACTTATTTACTTTCGAGATGTTCCGAGTGAAAGAGAGAACATATGGACGGGGTTATGAGTACGATGGTTTCGCCCCTGGCGCGTCATGCAGCGCTCGCTGGTGCGGCGTCCACGTGTTCCACCTACCATATCTAATCGGCCGGCCGCGAATCGCGGCGGCGCGTGAAGACTCCGGAACCAGACAGCCATGACGTGGGCCAACGAGGCGCGGCCAACTGTATACACGACGGCGAATCAGCGTCACCTCCTTCCGCTGAGACCGGATGGCCCTCGCCAATCGGCGTCGGCCACGACGTAACACTCCCGTTAATATCCCGGCCCCCGAGATCGGTGTCGGTGTCAGTCGTCGTTTTACCGTTCACCGAGAGAGAATTAGGATCGCTAGATTCGTGAAGAACGCGAGGAACATTCAACGAAACCGAGCAGACACACGTCCAATTGGTGAGTGAATTCTCCTTTTGAATGTCGCGAGCCAAACATTTTCTTTTGAGTCTCATTTGTCACCGTCGAGATGTTCCACTCTGTCGAAGTCGCCGTCACATACCGACAGCAACTGGAGTTCGATTCTCGAACCAGAATTTCTGTTCCCCCAGGAATTCCGGGTGTTCCACTGTCATCCCACTGTCAATCTGAAGTTGTCGCTCGCAAACGACGTTTCTCTTCATATTCTCGCGTTTTTTTTTGCCCGCATACTGTTCAACGATGATACGATATTTTTCTTTTTTTTTTTTATACGTTTGAAGACTGCGGCGAGAAGACCTGCCACGTTTGATTTGTTCGTTACGAGTTCTAACTCCCGCGTCTTTCTCAGCCTTGTATGATAAAAAAGGGTGTTAAATTCCAACAACCGCGATAATTGAACGATGTTTTAGTTTCTCTGGAGCGTCTGGAATTATCTCTTCGAAAAGATGACGTGTGACTTTGCCCACCGAGCCGAAAGTCATCTGACTCATAAATACTAATGATGCTTGTAAAAACTAATTTGTTTTTCATTTGTTATTCCACGGGATAAATCGAATATCATAATAATTTTATGGAAATTAGAAAATTATTCTATCTTGAATATTAGAGCTACATAAACCTGATATCTTAAGACGTCTAAATATGTGATTACAATGATATATTATGCGAAAAATGACAAAAATGCTTTACAAGTAATTTATTTCAAATTTTATCTCTTCCTAATCAATTTATTTTCATATAAATATAGATGAAAAGGATCATTCTATGTCAAACTATATTTTTAAATTATAATTGTATAATTTATGAATAACTAATTCATTACATTTAATAATTAATAATTGATATATAAAAATAAATATTTATGACAATCAATATAAAAGGTGGTCGAAATTTAATAAGTACTAATGTATTATTACAATAACACATTTATAAATAAAATTTATTATAAACAATAAGAATTTTATTGGATGGTACACGTAAATACATAACCGAAAGAAGAAAGAAATCCTTAACGATCGAAATTGGATCTATGATGCTTGAATAATTCAGTGTAAACTTATATACTACGTAGGATTTGATATATAGTATATACACCGAATTATTTAAACACTAAAAATCCAGCTTTGATCGTTGGGCTTTATTTCTTATTGGTTGAAAATTTATAATAGTTTTTAATTTTTATAAAGTGTCTTCCGTCTTTTTAATAAAATTTTAAATCTTATTAGTGTATTAATGATTTCCTGTGATTATTGATTTAGGGATAGTTCATACAAAGCAATATGAAGGGAGTCATAATATTGATAGTGGGACTGCTAGCAGTCGCCACGATTGCGAAAGAGGACAAAGAAAAGGAGGATATTGGTACAGTAATAGGAATTGATCTGGGTACAACTTATTCTTGGTAAGTATACATTATCATAATGATATATTATTAAAAATAATCTGCAGAAAAACGATATTTTATCATTTTTTATGATTAATAAATTTTTTATGATTAATAAATTAATAACATGTATATTTTAGTGTTGGGGTTTACAAGAACGGTCGAGTGGAGATCATCGCCAATGATCAAGGTAATCGAATCACGCCTTCTTATGTGGCGTTCACCAATGACGGCGAACGTTTGATCGGCGATGCCGCTAAGAATCAATTGACGACGAATCCAGAAAACACCGTGTTTGACGCTAAGCGATTGATCGGTCGTGAGTGGTCAGATCCCACTGTGCAGCACGATGTGAAATTCTTCCCATTCCCGGTCATCGAGAAAAACAATAAGCCGCACATTAAAGTTGAGACCAGCCAAGGTGAAAAGGTCTTCGCGCCAGAAGAAATTTCGGCTATGGTTTTGGGCAAGATGAAGGAAACCGCCGAGGCCTATCTTGGCAAGAAAGTCACTCACGCCGTAGTTACCGTACCGGCTTACTTCAATGATGCACAAAGACAGGTGAGATCTATTCGATATTTTATTATAGTATTATTTTTGAACTTAAAAAAAAGATGGTATATTTCAAAAATACCTATTATTATTAAGGTTTTAAAGAAACTAATATTTAAATCTCTCAAAATATTTTATTGAAAAAATCGTAATAAATTAATTCTGATGTATCTTTAAACATAATTTTTTATTTTTGATACAGGCCACTAAGGATGCTGGGACAATTTCTGGCTTGGTCGTAATGAGAATTATTAACGAGCCGACTGCCGCTGCAATTGCATATGGTTTGGACAAGAAAGACGGCGAGAAAAACGTACTGGTGTTTGACCTAGGCGGTGGCACTTTTGACGTCAGTTTGCTCACTATCGACAACGGTGTGTTTGAAGTCGTTGCCACTAATGGTGACACTCATTTAGGAGGCGAAGATTTCGATCAGCGTGTGATGGATCATTTTATTAAATTATATAAGAAGAAGAAGGGCAAGGATATCCGCAAAGACAATCGAGCTGTTCAGAAACTGCGTCGTGAAGTCGAAAAAGCCAAACGAGCACTTAGTGCTAGTCACCAGGTATATAATGTTTTTTTTATACGTTTTATCTATAGTCTTACTATTTCCATGATTGAAATGTTTTCTTGCCTTTTTTATGTAATTAATTATTATATATATATAATTATTATATTATATTATTTTAATTGATTAATTAATTATTATATATGTATTAATTAATTATTATATTATATATGTATTTGTATTTTTTCATCAATCTAATATACTTTTTCATATTACAGGTCAGGATCGAGATTGAATCATTCTTTGAGGGCGAGGACTTCTCCGAGACATTGACTCGTGCCAAATTCGAAGAACTGAACATGGATCTCTTCCGTAGTACTTTGAAGCCTGTGCAAAAAGTCTTGGAGGATTCTGACATGAGCAAAAAGGATGTGGACGAGATTGTTTTAGTTGGTGGCTCGACTAGGATCCCGAAAGTTCAACAATTGGTTAAGGAATTCTTCGGAGGCAAGGAACCATCACGAGGCATCAATCCTGACGAAGCTGTCGCTTATGGTGCCGCTGTACAAGCTGGTGTACTTTCTGGAGAACAAGATACCGATGCTATTGTACTTCTTGACGTTAATCCTCTTACCATGGGTATCGAAACTGTTGGAGGTGTAATGACCAAACTCATTCCAAGGTAAACACGAAAACAAAAACAATATTTTTAAGAATATTATTGAATCTAAATATTTAAATTTTTGACTGATTGAATCAAAAGAATTCTTGAAATAAAACGATATTCTTTATTTCTTGTAGGAACACAGTTATTCCGACGAAGAAATCTCAGATCTTCTCTACAGCGTCTGACAGCCAGCACACTGTCACGATTCAGGTGTACGAGGGTGAGCGTCCTATGACCAAGGACAACCATCTGCTTGGCAAATTCGATTTGACTGGCATTCCACCAGCACCACGTGGCATACCACAAATCGAAGTCACTTTCGAGATCGACGCCAATGGTATTCTGCAAGTATCGGCTGAGGACAAGGGCACTGGCAATCGCGAGAAGATTGTCATCACGAATGATCAGAATCGTTTAACGCCCGATGACATCGAGCGGATGATTAAGGACGCGGAGAAATTCGCCGACGATGATAAGAAATTGAAGGAGCGTGTAGAGGCGCGCAATGATCTGGAATCATATGCATACTCGTTGAAGAATCAATTAGCCGACAAGGAGAAACTCGGCTCGAAAGTGAGCGAGGCGGATAAAGCTACTATGGAAGAGGCTATCGACGAGAAGATCAAATGGTTGGAGGACAATCAGGACACCGAACCAGAAGAGTATAAGAAGCAAAAGAAGGAGCTCACCGATATCGTTCAGCCAATTATCGCCAAACTTTATCAGGGCGCGGGCGGCGGTGTTCCACCCACTGGCGGCGAGGACGACGATATGAGGGACGAACTTTAACTGCAAGCTAGCGACCCGCTCACCTCGGTTCGCGGTTTAGACTGATTACTCGCCTTCCGAGCAAATACTTTACAGAAGTGTTGATATACATTATGAGAGGCTGAGCGTGGTACACACGCGAGATTATGTTCTCGCCGTACGTTTAGCTGAAAGTGGCTGTCTGGTTCTAAGTTTTACTTAGATAATATGTAGCATAGACTATCTTATAACTCTAAGACTTAGGTTAAGGAAGGCGGTTTGAAGCTAAATGTACAGTGGGAATACAAGTCTTCGTCTCATAAGTCTTACGTACATTTCGAGAGAAGTGCGAGAAAATGTTAGAGTGATATCGAGAAATCGTCAGATTTCAAAAAGTGAGATTTTAGATTTTTGCAGATACTCTCTAAAATCTTGATTCTAGAATTTTGAAGATTTCTCGATAGCATTAACGTTTTCGATTGCGCTCGTTTCTCCCCTTGCGATACAAGCATACTGACTCCACGGCATCGTTAATTTATTTTGAGTTGTTTTGTATGTTTCCCCACTAAGTGTAATAATCGAATGATCGATTATTTGCGAAACAAAGCGCGTTGAAGATATATTTGTGAGTATGTATATGTATGATTGAACAAGAGTGAATGTGAAACGCGCGGAGACGGCTTGCTGCCAGCGAATTACATCGTACTATGTACAATGTAGCCGTGTCTACGCTTGAATACAATATGTGTATCAGTACCGCAAGAATAAAGATTTTTTCAGTAAACCGTAACTTCTGACAGGATATTCGACCATCCGCATCCTGCGATCTATATCTTGAGATCCTGAGACTCAATACACACAAATATTTGAAAACCTTAAGAACTTTTAAAATAATCCTAATTTATAATGTATTAAAACATTCCTTAAATATCGTTTGATCATGTAGAAATGTCTTATACTTTTTCTATAAAGCGTTAATGCAAGATGTTCTAGTCTTAAATGAAAATAAAAGTATTTAAATTGTGAAAAAGTGAAATTATAAGATTTCACTTGAAATCGAAGCTTACAACTCTAATCATTTTCTAATTTAAAATAAATACAATGGGAGATTGTTTTGAGAAAATTTATTTAAGGATCCAGTTCATACCGTAACAAAAACAGCATGGAATTTATAGACATAATCAATTCCCTATAATATCTTAATTCGCCTATATTGTGTACCGAAATACAACCGTTAACAGACATAATGACAATAACATAATTCGCTCCTTCGTGAAACTCCGACGTTAATTTGTTCAGAGCAATTTAATCGTTGGGCTTACAGTGTTTCACAAATTTATTTAGGTATAAAAATAATATCGAAATCACGCGCGATAGATGTTTTTCACGCGTATATGTGTCAGGAAATTTGTTAGCTGCGTTGGAAAAGTTTCACGATTTCGAATTATGAAGAAATAAAACTTCGAAAGAACTGTTGTGTGCTTTATCTCTTTACTGAATATATTGTAATAACACCTTAAGGACTTAATGGAATAATATTACATGAAAATACATAATTATCAAATATTTTTTTACGATGCAAAGATATAAAAGTAAACATTCGTAATTTTTAACAATATATAATTTTATAAAATTATTTATAAATAATTTTAAATTATTATATATTCAATAAATATATTTGAGAAATAATTGAAAATAATCATAACGAAAAACAATCATTACGAAAAACGATTATTTAGCCGATTATTTATACATTTTCACTTTTGTTCCGAAAACATATGAGAGATATTACGAAGAATTTCAACAGTCATAGATTAATTTTGATAAAATCTAAAATCAAAATCTAGTAATTTATGATAGAAATCGAAAATAACAAATAAATAATTTTTTTAAAGTTTCGATTCATGGTCTGTTTCGAAACTTTTCTCACGCAGCTAGTGTACGCGACAATTCTTTTTTTTTGTTTCCGCAGATTCCGATGTACCATAATTACTGATTGTGAGTAATATACTTCGCTTTACGAATGTAATACATGTAATAATACTACATGTAATAATACTATCCTTAAAGAAAAAAAAAAAACGCTGAAATCAATTCGCAGCAAGATACAATTTCGGGCGCTGCGATTACTATGTGGAACTCTGAAGAAAAGGCTTTGAGATTTTCTAAAGATTTATCTCTCATCACACACTGATCTCTTTCACAGCGCGAGGAGATACTACGCGTACTGGCCGCAATGACACAAATTTTGACTAACGCTTGCGATAAAGGCATGGGGTTTGACGAGATCACAGTGTGCGTACTGAGAACTGAACGGGGAATCTCTTAAAAATCTCAAAACCTCAGATATCCACGAAACGTAAAAAACTATCGAACAGGTAGCAGTGAGTGAACGGTATTGTTTGTCTGTGAATCGATTCTTTTGCTTTTACAGGATTTTCGTATGTAAAAAGATAAGGCCAAAAGATAGGCATTCAGTGCGTGAATCACGAACCAGAAGGACAATTTCTTTCTTTCTTTTTTTTTTTACGTAACTCGCAGAGTTAGTACAATTCGCTTTTGCTATTTTACACTGAGAATAAGTAACGAGGTATTTCATTGCGGTTTGTACATGTAGAATTGAATATCATTCCGTTCTTCGATTACGCTCTTTTCTCTTTTTTTTTTATATATATTTTTGGCATTTGCATCGAAAACTTCGAACAACGGGCATTGAGCATTTTTTTGTCTAGATCGTTGAAGCGACAATGTACTAATTATGGAATTATAAGTGTTTCGTGTATATAATCCTAAGGAACATGACGCTATTTCGTACTTATGTATACCTTAGTCAAGCGTAAGTCTGCATATGACCGAGAAGAAATGCGAAAAAGAACGTTGAAAGAACGTTAAAAAAAATAATGGAAGTCCTTCGGCTGATTAATCACGTCCGCGCATACCGGATTATTTTTTCTTGAAAAAAAAATCTGCGGACAATTGAGGCAAGATGTAACTTCCGATAGTTGGAAGTACGTGTGGAATCAAATCGAACAATAATCGCACTAGCGATTTTTTTTTTAATAACTTAACACATTGAAATGCCGCTAATATAAACGGAGTGGTACTCCAATCCTTAGTCCTATACAGATTTGCGGTCAACCGACATTTATTCCGAGAGACGGTTGATAATGCGATCCAGCGGCGCGTAAAATACTATAAGTATCTGATAAATATCGTTCGTGCTTCCTGGTCGAAATCAATGATCAGTCCGGAACCTCGGAGAATCGTCTTCGGCAAGGAAGCCAAAAATTTGTTCCTCTTTCAATATCGCGAACTGCAAGAATGTAGCGCGACCGTGACGTGGCACTTGGTGCCGCGGTGGATCCGACGAGTGTTTCTCGATCTCTCGTTACATCCCTTTGTTTCCCATTTTTAATAATGCGGAATTTTCTATTTTCTTCTCTCTTTCTCCTCTTACGTGGTAAATATTTTCTTCTTTTTTTTCTTCTAGCATGAACACATTCAACATATTGTTTTTTTCTTCTTGTTTAACTATACAGCACATCTTGAAATCAACTGTGAAATAACAGCATGGAGAAGTGATTCTCTTCAGATTCTGGCTGTACTGTTCTCCTTCTCTCCTCTTTTTTTTTTGCTTTTCTCTTCCGTTTTCTTTCTTCAGTATGCCAGTCTATATCATATTTCGGACGTATATATTCTTATAATAGTAGTATTAATGAATACATATATCTGCATGTACCGCAAGCGGAAAGGATTCCGATTTTAGATTTACTTCTCGAATCTCGCGACTCTCGATTATTCGATATTACAGCTAAATTTAATATATTATAACTAATATAATTTTCGCGTAACGCTATGCGATTAAATTGGAGGTTGCTTGTACTATAATAAGATTGCTATCAGAGAGATTGAGAGATTTTAGAATTAAATTGGTCGACTCTTGTAAACGCGTCTGTAAAAAAGAGCTTAGACGAAGTGCGGGGAATCCTTTCCGATCGCAATACGCTCCAGTACATATACAAATACTTGTAATGCCTACTTGCTAATGCCAATGAATACATTGAGCTACTTTATATGTTCGTAGCATATATACTCTTAAACTCTTGTTTAGTAACTAGATATTTCGTTTCTGAAAGAAGTTTTGCTTTCACGCAAGAAGTTTTTTTCCGTAAAAAAATGCGCTAGATTTTTTTTCTCTCCTAACACTGAACGATTTAGACACAAGGTGTGTGCAGTAAGTGTATAAATAATTTCTCTAAGCGCGCGAATGCTCGCCAAAATACGAAGTTCGAGTAGGAATAGTCCAGCATAAAAGATACTGACTTCACTCCCGATAAATTATAATTTATACAAAAATCTCTGCGGAACGCTGCGCAACCGAGATTAATAACAAACATTAACGTGAACCATCTTTTAAAATATTCTTAAAAATAAACTTATGCGTAATATTATGGTTTCTTTTGCCGAGTTGCAAATACAATTTTGCTTAAAATCTCTATCTGGAAAATTAGTATGTACTTTAATCGCTATATATAATCTTAAAATACACATGCCTTTTGATAAATATAGAACTGATTTCTTTTGCTTTTTAAAATCTATCAAGAACTAAATCTCTTGATTTATTAAATAAATTTCTCTTGACAACTAATAATAAAATTTAATTTTTTTCATGTCTAACTCGTCAAAAAGTCTGACTTCAATTTGTAGTATTAGTTTTATTTTCATCAGGAGCAAAATGCAGATTGCTTAAAGAATAGTCTACTTATATATTCTTTTCGGAACACTGTCTATTGAAATAGAATTTACGTTGGCAGCTTTCGATCCGTAGATTATCAGGGACAGCTGCAAAGAACAGGTGAATAGTTAAGCACTTAGTTCAAATTTGTTTCGAAGACCTGAGAGTTCATCCACGCTGTACTTTTTAGCAATGTGTATGAAAAAGGTACGTGCTTCCATGGTCTCATGCGAGAAACGAGGGAAAAACCCGATAATAATAATCCTCAGATCGAAAGCCCATTTTTTTTCTCTCTCGCGAGATATGATACAAAATTTTCAACAAAAAATTTACGCGCTAATTTGCGCAGAGACTCAACAAATATCAAACACGGTGCGCTTCTGGCCGCGTCACTTAAATACCATTTCCCTAGTTTGAACAACAACAATGTATTTCGTATCACAGTATTATTCAGTAGTGTATTTAGTATTTGTCTCACGTTCACTTTGGATATGGCAAATATGAGATAGTAACAGTAAAATTATACTAATGTAAGTCTATAACTCTTTGGGGCTAAATGCATATCACAGTGGGAAAATTTTCAACGTTCCTATGTTCATCGTCTTCTACGACTTCCGCTTTCTTCTTTCTTTTTTTGTCTTTTTTTTTTACTTATTTTAGATTATTATTTAACCGTCCAGAAGCGCACCGGTCCCAGAAGCGTGTCACTTTTTTTTTTAATAAGGTCACGTTATTTATACGCATTATTACGAAGAAGCATCAACCAGAAACAAGCAAGCAATTAATAATATTAGAGTAAGATTTTTTTTACCATTAGTCAAAAAATGCACCGTATGTTATTTGAGATACGCGTTTTCGTATCCGTTATACAGTCTTATTCTAAACTTTTTCACTGCGTAATGCACTACTGAAACATAGGACTATTGAATTGTATTCTTTTTCCCTAGTTTTCAAAATAAGATTGTTACGGTTGCATATGAAACTTCGAGTTTTCAAAGTTTTACAGTTGCGAAATCTATTTTAAAAACCAAATAACAATTGCAGGTCGTTCCTATAAACATTAAAAATTAAGTAAGATTTAAGTTACGAGTTATTTAAGCAATTCTCTGTATCTTTATAAAATTAGGAGATAGAGAAATTAATTTTAATTAACGTTTATGGCAGAATCTTAACTACCTTTTGACCGCACTGAGTTTTTAGATAAAGACAATTACAGGAGTTTTAGCTTTTCGGAAGATAAAGAGATAAAGATTATGTGTGTATGTATGTGTATGTGCGTGCGCGTGTGTGTGTTGGAGAGGAAGAGTGCGTGCGTGCGTATAGCGTGAGTTTGAGACTATTAATTTATAAGAACGACGTTATAATGTATTACGATAATTATATATCAAATAAAAGAAAATCTCTTTTAAAACTGAGATTTAAATAGTAAAATACCTGACAGCTTTATATATTAAATAAATCGTGCTTTATATATAATATACGATTTTTTAAACTTGATTTAGATGTATAAATTTATATACAATATTAAAATACAAATGTAGAAAGAGAAAAGGGATTATAATTAAATGCATATCTCAAAAAATAATTAACATAAAACTGAGATTTCATGTGCAACAGTTTAATAAAAATAATCCATAACTAATCTATATATTGCTTATATAATCGGATCGATACGATACTGTGTTTGCTAAAAATAAAATTGCCGAATTATTTGAATTGTATCGTCATAAATCCGAATAGGAGTAAAAAAATATCTAATCATTTTATCAACAAAAGGGGAAAATGCTACACAGCTCTTTCCTAACACTAAGAACATGTAGTAAATATTAATATTATCATCTACATGCCAATTATAGTGCACGATCACTTTTCTCAATCACCTTCGTTTATCTCTCTATTTGCAGTATGTTTTAAAAAGTATACTGTCCCTGTTTACAGATGTTTTAAAAAGTAAACTCTATTGGATATATCTCAAAAAAATTAACAGATAGCAAAATTAAATATAATTTGATTCAGTCATGGATATGCAAACAAGCCGATGTTTGGAACTGACGAAAAAGGCGAGACAGTTTGAATTCCAAAATTCGGCATTATTTTAAGTAATTTCTAAAAGCTCTTTCTGTAATTTTTCTCCATTATCACTCACGTTCTGCATTATTATGCTCATTAATCAAATTCAGTTTTGAAGAAAAATCTGTTCTAACCAGATAAATTCTCATCACTGACTTCCAAAATTGCCATATATGCTTCTTTCTTCTTCATTTTCATATCGAAATACTTTAGGATAAAATTTTCTTCTTGGTTGATCATTCGTGACTTTTTGAAGAAATATGGTTTAAAGAATCTCCTGCAAAAATATAATACAAAAGTGTTAGAGTAACTTTGTCAGCAATCAATGTGTGATCGTTTTTCAAATCAATGTTATTTACTAATAGAAATTTAAATCGTGCTTTCTTACATCTAAAATAAACCTTTTGCAAAGGCCTCAATGACATTAGGTACGGTAGCATCAAAACCGTTGATCGTCAAGACATGTCGGTCATAGTGTTCTTTACGATATGGTGAAGAAGAGCATAAGGCGCAAGTGATCAATCTGTAGAAAAATCATAGATTTATATTCATTTATATTATAGCATACTATACTTGAAATTATTATTGCAAGACATATTTTGCAATTTGAATATTTGTAATTTATATAATATTAAACATCAATTTTTTTATTTTATATTTATGAATACATTAAAATAAAAGCATTATAAAAATCTTATTAAATTGTGTACTGAAAAAAAATTTTTAGATAATCCAAAAAATTCTTTTTAATTTAAGAAATTCAAATTCAATAAATAGAAATATCCACTTACTTTGTATCAGGAAGGTTTAAATGCTCTTTATACGATATTAGATTTTCCTGGGATTCATCATGTTTTTGCAATATTTGATCTATAACGTTAATGAAGACATCGTACTGTTTAGATTGTTTTTTGGCCCACAAAATTGGTTTACTCTGATTGGAACTTCCTAGAGGTGCTGTTTTTAAGGTTTTCAAAATATCTTCGAAAGAATCAGTTTTGTAGACATTCACTATATAAATTCCGACATTCTTAAATGTCGCTATGGTAACGTTCTCTTCGGAACGTAAAAGTATCAGTGCAATCAAAGCAGCCGTCTCGATGCCGGTCATATTACCATTTTGCCAGGTGCTTACTTCCATCGATTTATTTGTGCTGATTGTCACTAAGTAGCGCAAATTCGTAGGTTGTATATTCTATAATTATTATAATATAAAAATTATTATATTGTAATAATTATTATTGTTATATTATTATAATCACAATAAGATAAATAGGTTACATAACATAATATTTATTTAAAATAATATATAATAATATATGCATTCTCTCATTATTTCATTAATTTTTATATTACCATAAAATGTTTAAAAAGTTGTCAAATCACATATGTAAATTCGCTTTAATCATAAAAAACTAATAAAAATTAATAATTATATTTTTTTTAAAAGAGATAATTTTGACATTTAGTTTATAAGCTACTTATCATTTCACCTATATTCATAATATACACTTAGTCAAAATATTTATTATTATATTAATAATTATAAGAGATAACTCACATCAATTAAATTAATAATTACTAAATTACATAATTTATGAAACAAAATCAAATTGACTTACTTTAAATGACAGATGGAATGCCTCGTTTAGAGCATCCATTATTTTGATATTTGGATCAAATCCTGGTGACACAAATTTCTTTGCTAATTCTCGAACTTTTCGTTTTTCATAGGTCAGACATCTTAAAAATGCATATTTATCAATGACAGTTTCAAGTTATTTAAATCACAGAACACTGTTGAAAATTGTAAAAATTGTTGCGTACTTACTTTCCAGAACACTGATAATTTTTGAGAGTAATAAAAATTAATGCCGGATGAACTGCACTCCTTTCGACGTATTGTGAATTCATAAGTCGTTCAGTTACTTTCTCGACTGCTACTTCATCAGTAACGAGAAACCCAAGATTGTGAATCCTTTGCAGGTTGTTTAGAAGCACAACAATGTCCATTGATATTAGCAATGAATTCCAAACCTACGTACAAAATAATAAAATTATTATTTTGTTAAATTAGGAATTCATTCTTGATAAATGCATTTTTTAACGCGAATCGTAAATAAAATTTTCTTTGATGATTTATGTTGTATATAAAAATAATCTGGTGGAATCTCTTTTTATAACTGTAATTTTATTAAATATAATTATTTAAAACTTGATAATTAAACAGAATTTGTTTCTTCGCAGTATTAGAAGTTCAGCTCTATATATCCTTTAATAATTTAATTTAATAATAAATTTAATAATTACTGTTAAAATAATACATAGAATATAACTTTATGACACTTCTAAAAATTGGTTAAAAATTGCATTTTTTGTAATCTTAGACTTAGCAATTCTTGCATAATTTCAAAGTCTAATAAATTAATTGCATAACAAAAAAAGACTTCGTATGTTTGCATTTACCTCCTTGGATTTTAACAAATGACCAGGTACATGATCTAATGAAAAACCAAATGTTTCCAGCATAGAAGCAGCTCGAACCTCGTCTTCGCAATGTTTGAAATCTTCAACCTCTTCCATATATTTCAGTAATTCATTGATATTAGGAGATATTTCCTTTGTCTGGTCAATTGCCATATCCTTTTTGAGCTTTTCCAAGCCGTGTATCACATACTTCAGTATAATCTTATTTTCTATTAAATAATTAATTATCTAAGTAACATTTTTAGTAACATTATATAATATTGTTAGGTTATCCAGAAAATTCGTGCCGTTGAAAGAAAATTGAAACGTAGAAAATTTAAATTTTAGTATACATTATTAAATTATATAAGTTAGTCGGCACGAACTTTCCGGACAATACAATAGTTATAACAATAAATTACGACATAACAGTTCACGATGTGAATTACTGTATCTAAATTTTTTCTAAGTTATATAAACTATTCAAATTTAAAACAATTTCCAACCACCAGTATTATTATCGAATATAATTACAATCATCAACATTATTTGTAAGAGAATATAAATAAAATCAGACTTATAAAAAAGAAAAAAATGATTAATAAAGCTTAACTAGCTTAAGTAGTGGATTTGTGCTTTTCTCATGAATAATTTTGTAAGTTTACCTGGAGAATTGCCTAGAGGATGAGCCATCTTGACAATATCTTTGTGTTTCCAACCATATCTACTTTTATATTTTGTGACACACTCTATAAAATCTAATGGTTTCTTAGATAAGTACCAATTGTTAATAGCTTTTCTTAAGCCATGACCCCAACCTTGTGTAATATAATTCAATTCTTTTTCTCTGCACAGTTTAGAAACAAATTTAACAAACAGAATAAAATTTGGAGTAGATGCACAAATTGTTTGTACACTTTCATATGCTGCATGACGTAGTGTCTCGCTTTTATTTTGTCTGCAGCAAACAGCGAGGGCAAACACCAAAGCCTCTGGATGTGTAATTAAATTGCTCTTAAATGCCTATAAACAGTTATAATTTAGAGATAGGCTATTATTGTAAATATTTTTTATGCAATTTATGCCTTTTACCTTTGTGATCAATTCAATGGGTACCAATTGTTTCTCTTTATTTTCAGCAAGTTCTTCTATGGCTAGAACATTCCTGACTATAAAATAATGATGGGCAAACCAATATCCAGGCTGGTAATTGGGATAATCTTTTCCAACATACAGATATCGTAATAAACGTAATTCAGGATCATTGCTACTGCCTTCTGTTGCCATTTCCTAACAATTTATCTAAAAAAAAAAAAACTATTAAATAACAAAGATTTTTTAAGTGCAACTATTAGTTACAAATATGATGAAAAACAGCTATCATCAATTGCTTAACTTTCAAAAAGTAATATTCAAATATGAGTTTATTTTTTTAAGATATTTTCTCAACAAACAAGTCTACATTATTTATCTAATAAAGTTTTAATTTATTTTTAAAAGTAACAGCTATTTTATCTCATAATATTTATAACTTTTGTGTGTGTAATTATCATACAAAATGTAAGATGTTAGAAACTGTAGCACAAAATATATAAAATATATAAAATATATATATATATAAAATAAATATATAAATATATAAAATAAATATAAAATATACATAAACATATTGTATAAATTAAATTATATTGCAAGTGTGTCAGAATTACAAATGGACTTTTTACATCATATAATTCAGATATAAAAAAAATTATTAGTAAACAAGAGCCTCAAAAATTCTTTTAAAAATATGATACTTCAAATGTTATTCTATACAATTATTTGGCATATAGGATACTTCAAGACACAACAAGACACTTTAACGTTTTTGGCTTGACAACAAGCGTTCGTTTTCATATGTTTTTTTTTAATATAGATGCTTATTCTATTTTGAATCTCTCCTTCAAAAAAACAAAGGGTACTCAATCCGCATTATTTATATGACCCATTAACTGGATCGCGTTTGACGCATACATACATATATACATACATACATACATACATACATACATACATACATACATACATACATACATACGTACGTAC
>Ga0157363_1001765_pt1 | contig 18417 bp, 4 predicted proteins | sample AttsexASBM1_FD_111477 | JGI IMG/M metagenome (GOLD analysis project Ga0157363, IMG submission 111477) | Fungus gardens microbial communities from leaf cutter ant in Ribeirão Preto, State of São Paulo, Brazil - Atta sexdens ASBM1 | ecosystem: Host-associated > Fungi > Mycelium > Unclassified ... | reverse complement strand
CGATTTGTTGAAGCAAAACATAAAAATTTTAAACTTAAGTTTTAAAAAGAATCTTTCGGAAAAGTATTATAGATACTACAAAAATAATGTCTCGTTAAAATATATGAGAATGGGCGCGCCGGCCTGTATCAGCATTCGATTAATAAATATGTGCTTGTCGTGTATTCGATCTTTTTATTGTCCCTGCGGTTTATACGGTATGGAGCGGAATATATGGTTTCACCATCTGCCATCGACGATTTAAATTTCAAAGCTTCGTCCGTGCTGCCCCACATTATTCGAGCCGGTGCGCGAGAAAGCACAGAACTATACTCGCAATCGCGAACGTAATCCGCGACGCAAACGTTTACGGGCTTTCGCACATCCATAGGTGTAACGATGTAATTTCTGCGCGTTACAGCCAAAGGGAGACCACCAAAGAGAGACGGTAAATCCACGTTAAGCGTGCCGCAACGAGTTCTTGAAATCAACTGAAATAGCTTTTAATACATTTTCTTTGACTGAACCTCTTGCGCGTGCAACCGTGATTAATCGGGTTCGAGAGGAGGGGAAGAAGAGGAGAAAAACATGTTTTGCAGTCAGAAAGAATTATTTATGAAATGCTACGAGCGACGCGTCGTTAAACGAGTGGTCTTGCTTTTAAAACGTCTTGTAAAAGTCGCGAAGCATCTTCGCCGAACGCGAAATTGACATTACACAGATGTTTACGAGAGCTGAGAAGATTTTCTTCGTAATTCCGACATTTATTTATAGTGAATTTAACATTTCTGCAATTATTTATGTGAGATAAGGGAATTAAACAAATTTTATCGAACAGATAATGACGTTATTATTGAGAAAAAATAGGTAGAAAAAACAATTTTGCAGTTAGAAAGAATTATTTAATTGCTATAAGCAACGTGTCGTTAAACGAGCAATCTCGCTTTTATAACGTCGCACAAAAGCTGTAATTTCATCGAACACGAAATTGACGAGCGTTCAGCGTATAGATATTTACGAGGTCTGAAAAGATTTTCTTCGCTAATTTCGCTATTTCTTTATAGCAAATCTAACATGTTTCTGTTGCACTCGTTTATGTAGATAAGGAAATTAAACAAACGATTTCGATGTCAAATATCGATAATACTTGTTATCGTTAACAAGAAATAGATTGCGGTAATTTCACGGATGTATGTACATGTAAAAGATTTACAAAAGTGCATTCTTTACCTTACTTTATCGAGAAATTGGATATTATACTAACCTCACGATATTACCGGAGGATATTTTCAAAACAGATTCTTCGATAAATCAATGCTAATAAAATACATTACATACTAAAAATTTTTCTAAAAAATTTCGTACAGAATCTACTTTAACTGTCAAACATTACACTGAGTATATCCAATTTGATTGTTTATAACTTTTATAAAAATAAATAATAAATATTAATAAAAATAAATGTATTGTAAAAAAATTTTTTTAATTTAAATACCAGACATTAAGGAATATACTAAGCAAATGTATGTATCTTTATTAAAGAAAAAAGTTATAAACAATGTAAAAAATATTGGAAAAGCATTGAAGAAGAAAGTCAGATTACAGAATAAAGGCCAAAAAGATATTTAATGGTTATATTAAACTAAATCTAAGAACTATTTCGAAGATAAACAGTTTCTTCCTTTGATAGGAAAATGGAAATAAAATCGCCGTTAAGAATAATACCGAAAAGAAAACTCCCAAGAGTGTAAGAAGACTGCGTTTTCAAAGTTCGCGGAAGATATGATTCGTAAATGCGGAAGATGCAAAAGTGCATCGAGGCACAACGAAAGGATGACGTATAGAGTCATAACTTCATTCAACGATGATAAACACGATTTGGATCGCGGCTGATCCACGATATCCGTCGTGCAACTTTGCTGAAATTTCTGAAAGGCTGGAGATACTTGTGCCTGATCCCGGGTGCGTACATTTAAGTAGACTTCAAGGTTCATCCACGCGCACCGCGTAATGCGTCGACGGTGTGCATCGTCGTTATCTACTCGACGAAGTTTGCTTAATCCCCTTAACGTTTCTCGTCCGGAGAGATCGTCGTCCTGTCGGCTTAAAGTACCATTCGCGCAGCACAGGTTGCGCAGTCTAGTTAGCTGTCTCTGGCTAATTCTTTAAGGCCATTAACGAAGCTGCTCTAATAAATCGTAGGAACTGTCGCGCCGGACAGTGAGCCAATTCTGTAAGTAGAAACGACGGCGTATCATTTATTTAAAAGAGCCGAATCGATACTTCCACCTCGAGCAGAGAGCACGGATTGATCGAATCCTGAGACGTGGAAGCCAATTTGGTCCTTTCATTTGTCGCGAAGCACGGAACCTCGACAGTTCTCAAAAAAGATCTGCCATCACGCAGCTGACGAGATGAATTTTTTGAGAGATATTCTTTTTTTATTTTTTTTATATATAGTTTTATCTTCATGGGATGAATCTTGAGAAAAGACTTTTTATTTTCATTTACGTTTCATATATGTTTTTATGTTAACTTCTTTTTATATCATTTTTGTTATAATTAAAAAATTTCTGGAAATTATCTTTTTAATTTCAGAAAATAAATTAAAATGTTTTGAATTATCAAAATTTTGTAGTATACTTTTAATTTTGAAATATAATTTTGATATAACTTTTTAGAGGAATAATAGCATGTACATTTAAAGTATGTTTTTTTTTTATTTTTTCTTTATATTTCCGTTCTTTTTTGCAATCAACTAAAAAAATGAAAAGTTTTGAATTATGGCGATGATTGTAGTAAAGATATATTCTTATTTTGAGAGATATATTCTTATTTTGTCTCTCTTATTCTAAATATTTTTTAAATAATAATTTCTTAGTTTATCAATGTTAGTTTACGTCTTATTGTATTAAGAAAATCAATTTCGACTCTCTCATTAAGAGCTATCGACTTCAATTTCTCAATCATTTTTTATAAATTGTCCAATTATATGAATATTAGAATAATTAAACATTAATTTAATATGTATAAAAATTAAATATACATACAATGATACTTAAACTATATTCTCAATATCCAATTGCACTTGGACTTTGATTAATTCTATTTGTATAGTTTAATTCTATATTTGAATAATTATATTATAATGTCATTATTAATTCTTTCAATCTGATTTTGCAAAAATGAAAAGTGTTGTTGTGTGCTAATTTCGTTAAATTGCACGAAGTACATAATTTATTCATGAAACACATAAATACATCACGTTGTTGTAATTACTTTCACCTCCTTTCTGCTGCGTGCTTTCTGCACTTCTCCCTCTAACTTCTTTATATATACGCCTACTTTCTACCTTCGATATTACCGTTCCAGCACTCTTCTATCTTTCTTCTTAGTTTCTCTATTTTTCTCTTTTTCTCTTTTGTTACCTCTCTATTTATCGTTTTTCTTCCTTTTTGAAAGAACCACCTTTATGGTTTCCGCTTTGTACATTTTTGTTTTCTTTATTTCAACATCTTTTCTACTTCTGCTTACTCCGAAAAGTCTGTCTCATGTAACGTTGCGTGTGTTAGAAGCTTCTTAATTCCTTTGCGGTCAGATTTGCCGTAAATGCATTAAACAAATCCTCTTAAATATAATCTTATATAAACGTATAAACAGCCGTTCACTATGTCGCGACTATTGTTCGTCCAAGGAACGAGATAATGAGAGTCATTCATCGAACGTAAATCGCGCACGTTAATCCCGCCACTAACGTAAAAAAAGCGCCATTGTTTGCGTCGCAAACAACAGAGCTTTGGTTTTAAATAATCGATTAGTATTTATGGGATTTACCGAAGATTACCTACAGCTATGTAGCACAATGTTTCATGTAATTTTTTTTTCAAACTCTATGCTTGAAAGTTGAAAGCGTTTTCCAGCATTTCGTCGGCATTCTTCTCTTTTCACCTTTTTAGTTAAAGGTCGAGCGAGATAGAAAATTGCAAACTTCCTTCCTGCAGTCAGCGTAAGTTCAAAGTCACGAAAGAAGAACGGAACTGACAAGGTGACACGCGATTGTCTTTCTTTTTTGCGTTGCATTATTACACCACGAAGACAATGTCTTTGTAATTTACCGCATACCACGCCGTTGTAATTCATTGTAAGACTTTACCAATCTCGATGTGGCGAATTGTGTCTTCGAGAGGAAGATTTCATCGGGTATTTAGATCAAGAATGTATCTTCGTGTTGCTTTCACATTTAGATACAACTCGAAATTCTTTGAAGCATTTATGTTACGGTAACTCTCTGAAATTTTCAGAGTTTCAATACATTGAGTAAAATGATAGTCAGTAGTATCAGTCCAATTGTAATATTTATTTTATTATGAAAAAAATATATAAGTTTTGAATAATATTTACGTAATTTCTGAGTGCAGAGCGAATCGATTCGCAATAGAAACATTTTCCTAGTAAACGTCCAGTCCTATTTTTCAATTATTTGCAGTTAATGCTGCAGCTAGCAACAGCTATAGTTCCTCTCAACGCACGAAACGGGCATACTATATTTGCTATGATCGATGAATAACTAGAGCAAACAGAGCACGACAGAGAGATTATGATCGGTTGTTTCCATAGTTCGTCGATGTAAGTAACAAACATGTACGCAATCTTTACATTATGTATGTTTCAAAATAATTATAAAAAATTTCATGTTCATTAAACTTACATCGAGCGACTAAAAATGAATAGATTTATAGAACAAATTATACAAAGTGTGCGACCCAAAATTTGCGACTCAAAATACGAAACATAACGAGAGAAAATTCTTCAAGAATTAAATAAAATGATTGTTCGAAAATTTTTATTTTATGCGGTAATTTTTGGGATAATAAAAGTTTAAATATAGCCAGTTGCAGGCTACATTTAAGTGGCCATGAATCGCATGTACGGTAGATTAGTGAGCACACTTCAGCGTACTCACAAATATAATATAGATATAGAGCTCTATGATGTATCAGAGTAGCTCAATCTTTTTATCTGAGCTGAATACTGACAACTTTTTTATTGGCTCTTTTGATTGCTATTTTTGACTTACAATAATAATCTAATGCTCAATAAGTAAGTAATAAATAATAAGTAAATTTAAGTAAATAAGCCACTAAAATAAGCTTAATAATTCTTTAATGTGATTATTAGATCAAACATGACAGACTTCTGTGCTATCCTGTATATCTAGAGCTCTTCACAAGTAATCCTCTAAACGTAATCTGTAATTAGTCATTTTAACCCTTTTTATTTAAATCCTTTTATATTTTAGAAACTATTACATAAAATAAAAATGTATACATAATTTTTTTACTTAATTTTTCAAAAATTTTCTTACCATTTTGTATTTTGAATCACGAATTTTGGGACATCCTGTATATCGTAAATCGATTTAGTTCGCAACAAAATAAGTTGTCTTTTTTATTCGTGTGTTTTTTTGTTTGTGTCATGTATCAATTATACAAGCGATATACAGACGAGTATTGATACTGCAATCAAAAGAAACCAAAAACCAAGAGTTAATAACGATCTGCTCGCGAAACGCAAATATATCGGTGCAACGCAGAAGTGCAACGGAGGCGTGGTTTGCACGCAATTGCAACACACACAGTCAGATCTATGTCATGATCTTTTAACTCCCATTTTTCTCGGAACAATGCTTGCCGCAGTTCTTCGAGGTAGAGCAGAATCATCGTGTCGGTGCCAACTTTTATAATGTCCATTACGTCATAAGGAAAACGCGCGCGTGGCAACGCCTGTTAACACGTCATGGGAGTCATTGATGATCGGCACCTACGCCTTTAACTTCGTCAGCAACATCGTATAAACATGGATACGGCGTAATAATATCATTGATCTCTCCAGAGGTGCATAGATTGAACAACGTGATGTATTATATCTCAAAGTATTCCGAGGACTTACAAGGAAAGAACGATTTTGAGGAATAATATTAAAAATAATAATATTAAAAAATTTAGCTAGATACAAATTTGAAAATAATTTTGTTGGACCATTTAAATAATTGTAAAATAATTCTAGTAACCAGTTTGAGAGTCCTACATAATTATTTTAATGATCCAACACAATTATTTTCAGATCAAACAAAATATTTAGATATTTCAGCAAAATTATTCTTTCCGTGTACATTTTTAAGAATGCGTTTATAATAGTGGTAATTACAATAGAAAAAATTGCCTATATCTTTTTTTAAAATATACAGGTGCAATTAATTTTTTATTAGGTTACGTTAATTCTTATATGTTATTTATTTAACTTTACTTCACTTGTTTTTTAGCATTTCTGTTTATATTTTTGAGTTTTCGTATTTTGTGTACACAGATATACGTTTTGAAGTTTTATCTTTATTTTGCTACATATAACTTATTCATACTCGTAAGCGATTTGTTTGCTTTGGAGAATAATTCCACGACATAATATTTCACATAATTCGAAAATTCTATTTCGTTCTTTTATATAACATATTTTATAGATGCCGTGAATATATAACGTAATCCATATTTAAACTATTACAAGTTACATAAATTTTTCTGAGAATTCTCAGAATTTTTCTTAAAAAAAGAAATAAATTGTTAAGAAATCTGATAAACAATTCTGAAACAAACATTCTATTCTCTTTTTTTCGTTGACACAGCACAAGGGATAAATATATATGAATTCACATTGTGACTAATTGAACTTTCGATCCCGACGTATATACAATGAGTACAAAAAGTAGTAGTACAGAGAAAATGTTTTTTAAAAAATTTTATTTTTAAAAAGTAAATATTATCTAGCGAGAAATGAATCATCAAATTGATGTCGAATCGATATCGATATGATGATTTCAACACCAATTCGACATTTAATTGACGATCATTTCTTGCTGGGTAATTAATAATTTATTCATAAAGAATAAAATAGACTGATAATATGTTTCTTAAAATTATATATACCAAAAAGATATATTAATTGTAGAAAATGTATCATCTGAAAAATAAGCGAAAATTAAAAATTCTATTGTTTCGATACGAAGTATTCGTATAGTCAAGAAATTTAACTTCCAAAATCAGGAATGCGAAGCTCGTTTTTTTATGTTAGAACAGAATATATTGATTATATAAAATTGCTAATTAATATTTATTTTTTACAAATAAGACTTTTTATAAAAAATTTCCTTGTATAATACTTTTTGCTCTCGCTGTATATATTTCCCGAGAAATATTATCACTGTCAGCCTTTGTGAATAAAACTTTTTCAGTAAAGCAAACGTTTTAATCTTCCAATAGTAGTATGATTTGCACTGACATAACCACTAATGTTACCAACTCTTTTTTTTACATCAATGTTTTCACTACAAAAATCTGTATTTGAACAAATTGAACGAATTTGAAAAATGAATGAGTTTTTTCTCATTTGAAAATTGTTTCTTGTTTAAAAAAAGGGCGGTCGTTCTGTAAGACTGCAGACTACCGCAGGGTTAATAACCGCAGTGATTACCGGTCGCGGAAATCGCAAAGTGCACGCGGCGCAGCCATGGAGGTCAAACACCTCTCTCCGTGGCGTATTCTTCGACGAAGTGGGTCGCGCGTTTCTTCGTTCTTTCTTCCTATTTTCCTTTTTTTTTCGCCGTGGAAAAATCGAAGCCCGAGATAGAAGTCTCCGTGTCGCAGGCCACGAAGGAAAGGAACTGTGGAAAAAAGTGCGGTGAGGAAAGCCGCGCGAGCGACCGGAAAAGACCGCTGTCGGAGATTTTTCTAACAAAAAATAGACGATTGCCCTTTGATGTCAGCTTACGTCTAAGCAGGGATTCGTCCCATGCGCGATTCGGTCCTGTCTCGTGACACATAGATATATCGCTATTAGATTATTGCCGCTCCACCTACATTATTTATGCGGACCCGCGCAAATCCTCGGTTCTCAACGGAAATCGTATCAGTGGCTCCTGAAAAATGTATTCACATCTCGACTTCAAAGTGAATCAGAATCCGAGTCTCCTCCGTATACAACGCGGTTCGTTTTAGAGACGACACGTTTAAATGTCTCTGTTGAATTTGAAAATGAAGAAAAAGGTGAATATGCTTTAGAAAATGATATTGCTCTGAGACTTTGAAATTGTGTCAAGAATCTTTTTATAGAAATATGTATGTTTCTTATTATTTAATTGAATTACAAAATTAATTAAGATTAATCGAAATTTATCAATAATACATTGATAATATACAAACGTCATGTGATGTCATCGATCATTTAAGAATACATTACGCGTATTTTTTAACAAAATGAAAAAATTATTTAAAAATTACAAATTTTTTAATTGTATATATTTGAAAGTAATATAAAGTTTAGTGATTTAGAATCTGGATAAAAAATTATTTCAATAAAAAGTAAACATGCTCTCATTAAAAAAATAATCAAGATAAAATGAGAAAATTATCCATCTATAAAATTGTATTGTTAAATATAAATATTGACCTTTTTGAATTGTTTTATGTATGTAATATTCATTTATACGGAAAGTACCCAATTCCAGTCACTTTTTACAGAAACTATATATATATATATATATATCTGATATCCTTAAAAAAGATAAATATATATTTGGTATGAGAAAAAGTTCGTGGCGTTTTTTTAATGCTTTAATCTAATGGGAAAAACGCCAGGAACTTTTTCCCACACCTAATAAGTTTAATGAACGTATTCGTTCTCAATATTCGGATCTTTATTATTTCTGAAATTATATGCAGGATAACTTCACAAAATAAATCTTATGTAAATGATTATATTTATTCTCTTTTGTCGATCGATGACACAAGCGAATAAAACTATAAAAGTATATATGAATAAATTATAAGAACTGTCGACGATATTTTAGATGAATTTGAAGCGAGTTAACAGATCTGTTCTGCGACTCAATTTATTAGGCTCCCTCCATAGTTTTCCATGGGGAGGAGGATTATCGATTTTACGGGCGGGCAGTGACCAGTCACAATGGTCGTAGCTTCCGTCGGCATGGAGGGTAAGAAAATTCGTGTTATATCAATTCAGCGGAATCTCTCGTCGCCGTCGCCGCATCATTGCATTCCGCACACGTTTTTTAATAACCCTAGACGCGACGACATCCCCTGTCCTATTCAGCATCGTCCTCGTCTCGTGAACGCAGGATCGAAAGGAGCGTCACCGCGGAGGAAGCACGAGACGATTTTGTCGTGACGTGTCGGGACTAAAAATAAGACATTATCGATCGACATCGCGATCCTACGCTACGAACAAGTCGATGAAGCAATTGCACATTGCGGCATTTGACGGAGTCCTCTCCCTGTAATATCGTAGAACATTGGCTGCGTTGCTTGATCGCTTGTCTCGTAGTTGCAGAGTCGTGTAACAGGATGGCAGCTAATTCATGAACGTGTTTCCACGTAGACGATATTGAATTAAAGCAGGTCCGTCCAACGTGGTTCAACACTTTCGAGTTGTAATTATTAGGATTTTTATCTTTTCGTAGGATTTTCTGGATGTTTTTTTTTGCACTTTCTCATTCTCTCTCTCTCTCCCTCTCTCTCTCTCTCTCATTCATTCTTCGGTAAAAATATTAGTTTTTCTTGATAAAATTATAGAAAATTTTACTATAATTGTTTAAAAAATTTCTGCGAATTATATTATAGATAATTAACTATTTAAAAAATTAACTATTTAATTATTTAAATGTAAAAGCTATTCAAATGGATTGTTTAAAAAATATCAATATTTTTTTAGTTGTAGATAAAGAGAGAAAAAAGAATTAAAAATGAGTCTTACTTATAAGTATGTATAAATTTACGATGTGACCTCTCTCGGATTCTGGTATTTTTATTTTCAGAAAAGCTACAATAAAAATACATTCCTGTTTATTCGAGCGAAAATCTTTTTTACTTTTTCATCAGCGAGAATATTGAAAAGATTGATGTTTTTTAAATATTCGATAATTTTTTATAACATTCGCTTTTAATAAATAAGCTTTAATTTAAAATTCCGCGTAGAAATGAAGTTTTCTATATAAATAGAATAACGAATAATCGTTCCATTATTAATTTTTTTTCTTTTGAAGCTTATGAATTCGCCAACAACTCTTCATTTACAATGGAATATAATTCGAAAATGATTGGAGTGCCTCGGTATTTCGACCGACAAGCATCGTCCGCAGGTTTCGCATGAAACAAACGCCGTATGTTTCCCGGCCAATTCTGCGGCACTCAGTATTACAATAAGCGGAACGTAATATTCTGCTTGAGTGTCTCGTATTTCGAGGTAATGAATAAAAAATGAGGCGAATCGATCACATCTTGCACGGCTCGCTCGGTGCGATTCCATTATTTCCTGGCAACGGACGTCGCGGATATTGTTGGCAGGATCAAGGTTGCCACGGTTTGTTCGGCGATTATTGAGGTATTAAAAATAGGGCGTTGTACGCAGAGGTAGTTCCGTCCGTCGAGACCCGAGTGGATGATTCGCTTGCAAGTCCACAGAATCGACCGGGGGTTGCGCGACGAGAGGGTTGGTTGATTTAATAACGCGGTCCGTTCGAGCGAAACACCGGCACCGGTTCGTCCAGCAAGCGCCGATAACTACTACCACGCTTGCCACGTGCTAGGCTTCTGTGTCTTTTCTACGGGAGTGAGTGTGTGCGAGGGTGTGCCTCATGCATATCGCCTGCGATGAACAATATCAGCGGTTCCCAAACCATCAATATGACAAATTATCAACATTCTATAAGGAGATTCTTATTTAATTATTATAAAAATTAGTATTATAATAGAACATTATTGATAATTTATTTTCACAATACCGATTCTCCTAAAAACTGTCAAATTGTTGTCACTAAATGGTAACTCAAGAATTTACGTTGTAAATCAGTAAACTTTGCTACATAATTTGATACAATTGAAAAATATATATACACACTGAAAAAAATATTAAATTTTAATAAATATTTGTTTGAATAGTAAGTATTTATTAAATGTAAACATATATTTATTTGATACAAAAATCATTAATTTGATTTAATTTATTTTTTATTGAGTCATTTTTTATTGAGTAAATATTTATTTACTGTAAGTAAACGTTACTTACAATTAGTATTATTCAAAGAAATATGTATTAAGATTTAGTAAATTATTTTTCAAGCGTATAAGTTCTTAATATATTGCTAAAATAAAATACATAGAGATTTTTGAAGAAACTAATATATTTTATCTTGGAAGTATCTTCGCATTTCTTGTTTTGTGAAACTTCTTCGCATTTCTTTGTTACTGTGAATTGGACTTTTGCTTTGTAGCGATTGATAATCTCGAAGTATCGCAGAGTTTGGGAACCCTTTATAGGGATGACGATCATGAATGATCGTGGAGCGTGCGACGATCATGAACGCACGCCTACGCTTTGCGCCAAGCTCTGCCCTCTTGTCTGTTGTGTCATGGACAGTGAAAAAGTGAACATTATACTTGCATGCACCAAAGAAATCGCCACTAGCTCGTTAAGCGTCCACGCGCGAGGGTGAATACGAGACGGATTTTAATTTTAGAAAATTAATTTCACTCAGCTCTCCAAGTAAGAATTGAATTAATCGTTAGGCTATTCCGATTACGTTGCTTCTCGAGAGGTCGCCACCATATGCCGGGGTTATTTAAATTGAGATATTTTTAGACTAACGCAGAGAACGTAGAAAAACTCCACGTGACCTCCGGTAATCTCGGTAAATTTCAACGGCACGTTGAATTAAGTCCATGAAAATTTGGGAAAATTTGGGAATTTTGTTTAAATAGTCAATGTAATTACGAGGAAACCGTAATATAATTATACAAGCGTGTTCAGTATAATTATAAGAATTATGCAAGTGGAAAATATTTGACAATACTAAAACCAACTGTGCGAATTAAATAGAGGAATTTAATCACCTCCATATTTTAGATTATACCAAACAAAAATTATGATCGATCAGATTATTCTTGATGTTGAAATATCAAGATTTATATACGAATCACAGGGATTTCGAGATATCTATCTTGCTGATAGCATGTTTGAAGTTTCAAATCTTTGAATTTTTCGATCCTGAGTTTTCTTAAGCTTTCAGAATTTAAGTTTCTCAACATTCAGTTTTTTCGAATCTACGAGCAAACAATCCCAACTTTTGAACTTCATGGTTTTTGTACTTTCGGAACTTCAAATCGTACAATTCTTAAATCGCACAATCACATAAACGCTGTAAACTGTAACATGAAAAAAATAATTGGTATAAAATGACCATAGAATAATAGTTTTAATTAAAATGTGCTCAGTTTTGTGTAGCTGCGATTAATTTCGAAATTGCACACGGTTCAATCAAGCGCCATTGTTTCACGTGTTTGTTTAACCCAATGCCAAATTCACGCGCAGTAAAATCGACCAAATCGATAAATCCTATTCTGTTTGCTTTCCACGAAGCGTATTTATTTTCCGGTGCTGTGGAATTACATCTCCTCGTTAACATAGTGACGTCTAATTTTCATTTATCTGAATATTACGGCGTTCTGAAAATATGAGAAAATATAGAAAATATAGAAACGAGTTGCTATATAAAATAAATATATTTCTCATATCACTGAATTGCAAATGTATGTTCGTGAACATTAAAATTATATGCATAGTTTTGGATCAACTCTTATGTGAAGTCTCTTGTATATAATAGTATAAAGAGAATATATTTTTAAAATATATAAACTGGATTTTGAAAAAAAAGTAAATTAAGATATAAAACATGATTTTTAAAGTTTTTTCTATTTTTTATTGACAAGTACTTGTTTTAAACAAATGATTTACAGATTTCGAATAGTTCTCAGATAGAATAGCAGTTGGTAAATATTATTTAGAAAGCGAAGAATATTACAAGATTACAAGAAAGAACAGGGTTTTTATGGACATAATATAATTATAATTAAAAATAAACGAAAGATAAACCTTGTTTTAGCAGGCCCTCGAGGCAAATCATGTCGACGTTTATAGTTCCTTTCCCGAGAAAAATTTTGCTCCCTTCGAGACCAAAGTTGTTATCTATGTGAAAACTGATACAAATTAAGCTTTTGACTCAGAAAATTATTCAAAGTGAGTTTCAAAGCTGTAAATTCGCTGTGTACTCTCGTTTACATGAAAATTGCACGGGTTTCGTCTCTATAAAAACAACGAATGTAAAACAATGGCAACAACAAACGAATTGCGCGATCGGATGCATTGACAAAGTGAATCGTGCGAGAAGTGAAGCGATTAAGAGCGCGTACACTCACGGCTAATTAATGCGCTCGGCGCGAGCTGCGTTTAACAAAATAATAAACCACTGAATAGTGCAGCAGCTAATTAGGTGTTCATGGCGGCGTGAAAGTTGAATGTCAAATGCTTCGCGCGTGCCCGGAAATTTAGAGTTGCGCCGACCAGGCGTTTATTGGCCTTTTAGCGTCCGTTTACATGCATAAGAGAAAAAACAAATCGGCTAACGTGGCGAATATTGTGTAATAAGCTCTGACAGCAAAATCCCTTTCGCGAAAATAAATATTCGCGGAAGAGATAGTTTATTGATCAGTGTTATGAAAGAATTTTTCAATATCAGAACTTCATTGTTTTTTGATTTATTTCGAAAATTAGATATTTAAACGTTTTAAAATGGTATATCTAATTTTGTTATAAACGATAGAATTTATAAGCTCAATTTATTATTTTGGAATATTAATAGATAATTTGTATTGTATACTTCCTAGAATATTTTACGTAGCGTATTATTACGTAATATATTAATATTTACGTTACATTTTTGTTAGGTATGTCAGAAAGTTCAATTTTATACGGAATATTATAAAGATCCACTCGAAAAAATAATCTTCTTGAACGTAAAGAAAGATGAGTAAACCATGTACTCATCTCGTCCCTCTTATGTCGGTAATTGCACGACTCGACGCACATCGTATACGCGTGCGATATTTTCTCCGTTCCTTTGGCGCGCTGCTTCCTTCTCCTTGTTGAAAAGTGGCTTTCCGACTTTTTGCACCGAGGAAAAATTCGATGCCGGAGATTGGAAGGTGCTTTGTGGAACGACTTGCCGCCATCGTCTCGCTAATAACCGGGAGATAACAAGGAGATTCTGTTTATTCAGCAGAGTCTCTGTAACGTCGGTGCATGCCTGCTTCTGCGAGGTTGCATGTCAGCGATGAAATCAAACGCCGTTGTTTATGCAACGTGCTTTTCTTCTGAACCGGAATACGAGTTCGCGAGTCATCTTCTTCTGTAGAGCTTATATATATGTAAGCGATCATATTCCTTTTCCAATCTAAAATATGTAAATGCGTAGGTACATTTAAAAGTATACGTATCCTTTAAAGTATTCCTATATCTTTTTTCTGTTGATTTTTAATCCAAATTGTAATAATCGTATTGCTGCAGATATATTTAGATATATTTAGAATGACTTTCTGGCTTTATACTATTTTATTATTAATTATATGTTTAAAATTTTATTGTTTCATTATCAAAAGCGAGGATATTGAAGTTTAAAAATAAATTTTCGAATGAGTTAAAGAATGAAATCTATTGAAGTATCCTTACAGTTTAATTTGCTGAATCCTTTCTTTTTGTTATTTATAAGTCGCGAAGATCAGATATTTTTTCCAAAGAAAAGCGATCTTAATCTTTGACCAAAAATCACTTCGTTAAAAATATAACCGAATATCGCGCGTATATATGTAATTTTTTGTTTCTTTTTTTAAATATTTTTTATTATTTTTTATTATTTCATATCGGAACTGAGACATGCGGAAGTTCCGGATGTACACGCAGCTTAATGTGTGCTTCCTCGTGGGAATAGTTAGCCCATATTACAGTTAGTGTGCAACGTCGCCAACCTCCTAAATGTGCGGCTCCGAGGTGGTGTTGAGCAAGCCGCGATGCCGACCGCACACGTCCCAGGAGATTCCGTCGCTGATATCTCCAAGTAATTTCCGCTAACGAGGAAACCATTCCGAACGGAAAGTCGTGTTTGCGAACGAGAGAGGGGGGGGAGGGGTGAGGAAGGAGAAGGAACGAATATTGATATTCCAGCTAGACAGCGATGTTATTTTAATTGAATCTTCCATGTCACATGCTGTAGACACGTAATGAGTACAGCGATATATTACATTTTACTTTTTGCAACTGATGATGAATGATTTTCACTACAGGGAAACGTTCTTCCATTTTAGATCTCTCAAAGTATACGCTAACTTTTGAAGAAAGATTTATTATAAAAATTGTTATTATTATAATAAAAATAAGTGTATTTTTTATTATTTGTTGAGAGAAATATCTATGTGTAAGACAAATCAGAAATTTTTTTTGAAATAATAAGAAAACATAACTAGAATTCTAGAATTCTTTAGAAGTAGATATACTGTTAATTACGTTAAAATTCACAAAATATAGTATAGACCTTGGAAAAGATATGCATAGATATCACTGTGTAATTATAAAAAAAAATAAAAATGGAAAAATTATCGAATTTATCGGCCAATCTCTTTCACCTGATAACATTAGTTAACAGTAGTTGTTTTCCACTTACACACAAGTGAAACTGAGTCTGAAATGAGCTGAGTATTTTATACTCAGATTAATGACGGTATTACTTTGATAAAAAGTTATCATACACGTCAACAGACTTTGAAGTGAGTTTACAAGACTCGCTAAAGCACACGTTTTGTGTATGCACATTATAGGTAAAAACTTAGTTGAATCTCTTGTCAAAAAGGAATGCACATTCAACTATTATGTTATGACATTACAAATGAGAATTAATTGAAAATCGGAATAAATGGAAAGCAACTAAAAATTTTGTTAAATGATTCATTTTAACTGATTTTTATATATGTTTTAATACTGATTTTAAAAATAAAAATTTAAATTAAAAATTAGAATTTATCGTACAGGCTCCAATTTTTTATAACTAATACATCTCTTTTTATTAACTTATACATTTTGCTAATAATAGACTCATTGAGGTCCTTTCTCTCCATAAAAATGATTTATTTTTGTTTGAAGTTTTTTATAATAAATAAAAAATTGTAGTAAATTTAGTAGCTATTTTCTATAAATTATTTATTTGTATCTATAAGTAGAAGAAATATTTTAGTAGAGAAATTTTTTTAAATACTAATACATGTTATTCAAAAATCTTGGCCTCCTCATAAATTTGCCAAACAGATTCGAAAGCAGCGTAAAAAATAATAGATATAAGAAATATCTTATCTAATTAATATAATTAAGTGAAATTTTGTCAATCAATGTAATTTATATTTGTTTTAATTTATTTATTGGTGGGGCAATGTGGATTGCAAAACTCTACCTTCCAAAAAGTATTCGATCTGTGAATTGTGATTTGATAAAATGTTTTTTGTCAATTACTTATATAAGTAATTGTTCATATTTTTACGTCCGACTTTCTCTAGAATATGAAAGTATAACAATATAGATATAACAATATAGATCGAGTCGCGTGATGTATGGTCAACAACACTCTCCTTGATTCTTCATTTGCGTTTTCTAACTCGCTCTTTCATTTCACGCGCACGCACATTTTATATCTTTTCTTTTATATTGTTAACTTTCATATTCTAAATGGAGTTGAACAAAAATAATCTCTCGTATTTAAAAGTATGAACAACTGTTTATATATAATTGACTGAAACATTATCATCTGGTATTTGTTAACTGACTAATCACGTGAAGACTTAGATTTTTGAAAAATGGGATTTGCATAACCTTGTCCCAATAAATTGAAGCGAACATAAATAACACTTTTTTAAGTGTCACCAAAGCATAGATGCCACCCTCTCAAAGTATATAAAGATCTACAATTTAAACGCCGATTTCAACAGCAATTTTTGGTAGGGAGGTTTCCTACCAAAGGGGCAAGTATATCCTATTCGATGGTTTGCCATTGCCTTCCGAGAGGAACTATAAGTGAAAACTTTTGGGTTCTTTCGAGTTCTTTATTATAACAAACCAGTGCTCTATTCTGTTACACCACGCTCGCGCGTTCTATAAACTACACTAATCGACAAAATTTCACTTTTCTTGGTGGATGAAGTTTTCGAGTTTTTTCCATTTCTCGGTTTTTTTTTATTATGCAGTTTTTATTCAGTGGATACTTTTTCCAAAGTCTACATGATACTTTGCGAATCTTGATGTAATTGATAGTATTCTGTAAAGAGAATCCTGTTATACAGTTTTTCTGATGTGTTTAAAAAAAGAGTTTCTGGTTTGTTTCATATATGATTCGATTGAGATATTTCTTTTAACAAATAATACACCGTTTGTTTTAATTTAATACATTATCTAAATTGTTATTAGTTGAAAATTACGGAGTCGATAAATTTGAGAATTTCATTTTTCGAATTTTTTCCTAATTATGCAAGTTCGAGATGTATTGACACTTTTTCGTTCGATTACGTTTATATATGTATTTACGTTTTATCATGTTCATATTTAAAGTTGTGCTGTTTTGATTTTGTTAATTTTTACACTCCAATTAAATATAATGTTTTGTATTTAAAAATATAAATAATTATTCATAATTGATGAAAACATAAAAACATATTTTTCGACATTAATTTTTGGAAAATAGAAATTAGTTTGCGACAAATACTTAAACTGAAATTGTATTTGTTTAAATTGAAATCGTATTTGTTTTTCATCTTTTCATTTTCTGACTAGTTATGCGAAAGACCTATAATTTTTTTAAATATGTCAATAATTTTATTGATTTACTGAATATAGAAATATGATCAATTTTTTTCAGAGAAAAAAAATTTTTAAAATCTGTTTACGAATTAACTTAAAAATAATTTGTGCGTGTTCTGAGAGGGATTATTCGAATTTTAGTCATATCTAATAATTTTAGTACCTATTAATAAGATTTTAATAATAAGGCAGCTTTACATAAAATAATGAAGGTCGCTTGATCAAACAGCCTATGCCTCAATTGTTCAAGGTTGCGAGCTTTTCGAATTTCACCTCCTCCCATGTAAAAGCGAATGTAAACCACAGGATGCGCGTATTACAAGTCCGGAGTACACTGGACATACACCACATTCGACTAGTCGATAAGCCGACCACCGCAATCTGTGTGATGATCATGCCGAACTTCGAAAGTGCTTCGCAGCGTGTCGATCTACTGGAGAACAAAGCCACTACTAATAATCTACGATTAAAATCGAGTATATTTATTACTCACAGGAAAAAAAATACTATATTAATTCTTTTTAGAATCAAGTTGAGCTTTCGGTTTCATTTTAAAGATTTTTAATAGAATTCTCGATGCTTTTTTTTCCAAACAATATGTATAAAAATAGCGAATAATTACAATTAGAGAATTATATTTTTAGT
>Ga0157363_1001764_pt1 | contig 18421 bp, 14 predicted proteins | sample AttsexASBM1_FD_111477 | JGI IMG/M metagenome (GOLD analysis project Ga0157363, IMG submission 111477) | Fungus gardens microbial communities from leaf cutter ant in Ribeirão Preto, State of São Paulo, Brazil - Atta sexdens ASBM1 | ecosystem: Host-associated > Fungi > Mycelium > Unclassified ... | reverse complement strand
CAGGACATTCTGGAAGGCGCCAAGGAACAAGGCATTCCTGCCGACGCGATCGTCAAGGAAAGCGCCCCGGCGCAGTTCGAAGTCAACCTGCACCACGTGCCCGATCCGCTCAAGGCCTGCGACTATGCCGTCCTGCTCAAGCGCCTGATCAAGAACATCGCCTACGACCATGAGATGGACACCACCTTCATGGCCAAGCCCTACCCAGGCCAGGCAGGCAACGGGTTGCACGTGCACATCTCCGTGCTGGACAAGGATGGCAACAACATCTTCACCAGCGAGGATCCCGAGCAGAACGCCGCGCTTCGTCACGCGGTCGGCGGTGTGCTCGAGACCCTGCCCGCCTCGATGGCGTTCCTGTGCCCGAACGTCAACTCGTACCGTCGGTTCGGTGCGCAGTTCTACGTGCCGAATGCACCGAGCTGGGGCCTGGACAACCGCACCGTGGCCCTGCGCGTGCCGACCGGCACGCCGGACGCGGTACGCCTGGAGCACCGTGTGGCAGGCGCCGATGCCAACCCCTACCTGATGATGGCGGCGGTCCTGGCTGGCGTGCACCACGGCCTGACCAACAAGATCGACCCGGGCAAGCCGATCGAGGGCAACTCCTACGAGCAGCTCGAGCAAAGCCTGCCGAACAACCTGCGTGATGCCTTGCGCGAGCTGGACGACAGCGAGATCCTCAACAAGTACATCGATCCGAAGTACATCGACATCTTCGTGGCCTGCAAGGAAAGCGAGCTGGAAGAGTTCGAGCACTCGATCTCGGACTTGGAGTACAACTGGTACCTGCATACCGTATGATGTCAGGCGGCCTGGGCGACATCGCCGAGGCCGCCTGCCACCGTCAGGGCAACCTCAATGAGGACCCGTGCCAGGCGACTCGCGCAACTCGCGCAGGTATTCCCAAGGGTAGATTCCTCGATCGTGGCCATCGCTGAAGATCAGCTGCACCCCATACCCCTGTGGCTCGATACGTTCCAGGCGCACGCCGTCCCGGATCGGTGACACCTGTCCGCGCAATCGCGCCGCCCGGCACTGGGAGCAGGGGCAGGCTTCTCGGAGCCGTGCATGGCTCAGCACCTGTGGCACATCCCATTCAATGATCAACCTGCCCTCCTCGCGCTGATTGCGCAGCGCCCTGGGTGCCAGGCTCAAAGTGCCGCCTCCAGTTGCGCCAGGGCGATACGCACGGCCTTGCGTACCTCGGGATCGCTGTCCGGCTCGGCTGCGCGCAGCGCTGGCATGGCACGGATGTCCCGCAGATCCCCCAACGCCAAGGCCGCCTCCTTGCGCAGGTTGGCGATGCCATGGCCCAGCAAGGACGCCAGACCTTCCAGGGCCGGTGCATGCCGTAGGCGCCCCAGAGCACGCGCGGCGCGCAGCCGCACTTGCCAGTATCCATCGTCCAGTGCCTCGATCAGGCTCTGCCCGGCGGCGTCCAGGCCGATCTTGCCGAGCGTGGTGGCCGCTTCCTCGCGGACCTGCCACGCCGGGTCGCGCAAGGCCGCGGTCAGGGCCGGCAATACCTCGGCATCCCGTGCAAGCCCGAGGGCACCAATCGCCGCCCGGCGCACCTCGGTGTCAGGCTCCTCGCTTGCCAGGCAAGCCAGCGCTGGCAACGCGGGTTCATGTCGAAGCCAGCCAAGGATGCCGACCGCCTCCCGTCGCACCGACGGATCCGTATCGCCCAATGCCTGCAGCGCAGGCTCGGCGGCTTCGGGCAAGCGCAACTCGCGCAGGGCACGCAGTGCACTGGCTCTTACGAATGCCTCGGCGTGCCCGGCCCACGGCAGAATCAACCGTCCGGCGTCCAGGCTCTTGAGCTCACTCAGGCTCTGCGCGGCAGCCTGTCGGACGGTGGCCTCGCTGTCGGCCAAGGCGGCACACAGTGCCTCGACCACCTCGGCGTCTTCCCAGGCCTCTAACAACCGCGCGGCCTCGCTGCGCACTGGGGCGTCAGCGTCGTGCGACAGCGCGTCCACCAGCCAGGGCAAGCCATCGGGATCCTCGAGGTCGGCCAATTCGATCAGCGCGATGCGCCGGACTCCGGCATCCGCGCTACTCAGACGCTGCTGTAGGGCGAGGATATCGGGGTTGTCTGTGGCTTTTTCGGTCATAGGGCGATCCGCAATGAAGGGTGGTCAGAACTGGGGAGGCCCAGCGGCGTCAGACGTGGCAGTTCACGGCCATCTTCATGGCGCAGCAGTGCCAGGCAATGGCGCTTGAGGTGAGTGAAGGCCGGCGTGGTCAATAGGCCGGCACCGCGTGGACGCATGAAGTCCACGCGCAGGTCTTCTATGAAGCGGCCCGGACGTGGACTCATCACCAGGATGCGGTCGGCCAGGAACAGCGCCTCATCGATGTCATGGGTGACGAACACCACAGTGGTGCGGATCTGTGTCCAGATGTCCAGCAGCAGCTCCTGCATGCGCGCACGGGTCTGCGCATCCAGTGCGCCGAACGGCTCGTCCATCAGCAGCAGGCGTGGTCGGTTGATCAGCACCCGAGCGATTTCGGCGCGCTGCTGCATGCCGCCGGACAACTGGTTCGGCCAGCGCCCGGCGAAGTCGGCAAGGCCGACCAGCTCGAGCATCTGCAAGGCGCGCCGACGGCGTTCCGCGCGGCCTACGCCCTGCATCTTCAAGCCGAATGCGACGTTGTCGAGCACGCTGCGCCATGGCAGCAGCGTGTGGTGCTGGAACACCATGCCGCGCTCCGGCGAAGGTCCGTTCACCGGCAGTCCGTCGACCTGCAGTTGCCCAGCGCTGGGCACCAGATGCCCGGCCAACGCGCCCAGCAAGGTCGACTTGCCACAGCCCGATGGTCCGAGAATGCAGACGAACTCGCCCGGCGTGACGGCGAAGTCCAGTGACTGCACGGCCTCGAAGGCCTGTACGCCCTGACCGAGGCGGATCGAGACGCCGTTCGCTTCGATACGTCCAGCCTGTTGAGGACTCGGCGCAGGGCTGTTCATGAACCGGTTCTCCCGTTGCGGTACCACGGCGTTGCCAGCGCACCGAGCCGTTTGACCAGCGCGCTGCTGCCCATGCCCAGCACGCCGATCAACAGCATGCCGACGATGATGTCCGGGTAGTTCTGCAAGGTATAGGACTCCCAGGTGTAGTAACCGATGCCGAACTGGCCAGAGATCATCTCGGCCGTGACCAGGCAGAACCACGATGTCCCCATGCCGATGGCCAGCCCGGTGGCGATGCTGGGCAAGGCGCCGGGCAGAACGACCTCGGTAAGCACCGCCCGCCGTCCGGCACCGAGGCTGCGTGCCGAAGCGACCAGCCGTGGGTCGACCGCCTCGACACCGTGGACGGTGTTGAGCAGGATCGGAAACAGGGCGCCGGTGAAGGTGATGAAGATCATCGATAGCTCCGAAGACGGAAACATGAGGATCGCCAGCGGGATCCAGGCCACCGCTGGAATCGGTCGCAGCACCTCCAGAGGCGGCATCAGCACGTCCTCGACCCAACGCGAACGACCGATGAAAAGTCCAAGCCCGACGCCGAGCAACGCCGCGATGGCGTAGCCGGCGAACACCCGCGACAGGCTGCTGCCCAGGTGCGCCAGCAGCGCGTTGGAGGCCAGCAACTGCCAGGCCGCAGCCAGCACTGCCTGTGGCGTCGGCACGTAGGTAAAGGTGAACAGCCCCAAATCCAGGCGGTGGCTGGCCGCCACCTGCCAGAACAGCAGGCAGGCCAGCAGCGAGCCCAGACGCAGCGGCCAGCGTTTCAGGTTGTGATTCATCGAGGTGCTCCTCGCGCATGGCCCCCACCGAAGGGCAGGGCCGGGCCGATCAGTGCTGGGCGATCAGCGACTGGTTGGCATGGGTAAAGTCGAGCGCCTCGCCGCCATTGGCCTTGGCGTACTGCTCAGCCTGCCCCTTGAGCAGGAAGGCCGACAGCTCGCCCTTGCCGTTGCGCACGAACCAGGCCTGGTTGGCCAACAGCTTGATGCCGCTGTCCGCCGCCTGGGCATAGATGGCACGGATGTCCTTGCCTTCCTGCTCCAGCGTGGCAAGTGCGCCCAGCGCCGCTTCAGGGGATGTGTAATGGCGTACCTTGTCTTCGCCGCGTACCCAGATCTGCGCCAGGCGGCTGAAGTCGGTGATCGGCTTGCCAGTGATGGCATCGTTGGCCTTCAACGGCAGCGGGTCGTAGTTCTTCAACGCCTTGTCGTAGTCCTGCCCGGCCTGCTTGAAGGCAGCGCGGATGTACTGGTCGTCGATGAACTGGCTGGTGTCCAGGCCACGGTCGGTCTTCTTCAGCAGCTTGAGGGTGTCGATGGAGGTGGCGACGGCCTGACGGTATTCGGGCTTCCAGGTCAGGTCACGGGTCTGCAGGCCGAGGGGGCCGTGGAATAGGTAGTTGACCTCGGCTTCGATGCCAGTGACCTTCTCGATCAGCTCACTGTACTTCTCCGGCTCGGCAGCGATCAGGTGATCGGCTTCCAGGCTGGCGCGCAGGTAGGCGGTGACCACTTCCGGATAGCGCTTGGCATAGTCGGCATCGACCAATGCGCCGTGCAGGGTCGGTGCGTTGGCCTGAGAGCCGTCATAGATCTTGCGCGCGAAGCCGCGGTTGGGGAACAGCTCGGCGAACGGCACGAAGTCGGCGTGCGCCTCGATACGGTTGCTGCGCAAGGCCGAACCGGCGATTTCCGGAGCCTGGGCGATGATGCGCACATCTTTCTGCGGGTCCCAGCCCTGAGCGGCGACGGCGCGCAGCAGCATGCCGTGGGCGGTGGAGGCGAACGGCACCGAGATGGTTTTGCCTTTCAGCTCGGCCAACGACTGCACGCTGGAGGCCGCCGGCACCACGATGCCATTGCCGCTGCCATGCACACTGCCTGACAGCACGCTGATGAACAGGCTGCGCTTGCCAGCGTCGAGGTGGGCAACGCCGTTGAACGAACCGGGGAAGTCTGCCATGGCGCCGAAATCCAGCTTGCCGGCGACCATTTCGTTGGTCAGTGGCGCGCCGCTGGTAAAGTTCTTCCATTCGACCTGATACTGCGCGTCCTTGTATTTGCCGTCATGCGGCAGGTACTTCTCCAGCAGGCCGAGCTCGCGAATCAACAGTCCGCCGGTGGCGCAGTTGATGGTGGTGTCCTGTGTGCCGATGGCCACGCGAATGGTCTCGGCGCTGGCGTTCAGGCCAGTGAATGCCAGCGCGAAGCCGGCCACGGTTGCAACAAGGCGCATGGGTGTTCCCCTCGAATCTTCTTTTGAGTGTTGGAATCGTCTCCGCCACCAGGCTTGGGTGGTGGGAAACGAGGGGTTGCTGCTGGAGCGTCCGGTGGTTCGCCGGATGGCGGAGCGCTGTGTGGGTCAGCGCAGCAGATACGGAATGTCGACCTTGACCGCCCCGGTCGGGCAGTCTTTCTCGCACGGCATGCAGTACCAGCATTCGTCGAAAGCCATGTAGGCCTTCTGCGTGGCGGGATTGATCGCCAGCAGATCCATCGGGCAGACCTCGACGCACACATTGCAGCCCTTGTCGGCGATGCACTTGCTTTCGTCGATGGTCACCGGCGCGCTGGTGCGGAAGATGATTTCCTGCGGTTGATAGGCCATTTCACGGTGTCCCTGGAGCCTTCAGGCTCTCGATTCTGTTCGTTCGGTGTCGCCTGACAGTGCCGCTCAGGCGGCCTGATCCTTGACCCGCAGGCGGTCGTAGGCAGTCTGCTCCTGCGCGTCGAGCTGGATGAGGTAGGGCTCGACGTCTTTCTTGAAGCTGACCATCTGCCCGTGTTCGTCCTTTTTCAGGTGGCAGTGGCAGAACCACGCGGCATCGTCCCGTGCCGGAAAGTCCACGCGATGGTGATACAGTCCCCACCGGCTTTCTTCGCGGAACAGCGACGCGCGAGCGGCCATCTCGGCGCAGTCGCGGATGACGGTCACCTCCATGGCACGCATCAGTTCGTGAGGGTTGCTGGCCTTCATCTGCGCCAGGTCACGCTCGATTTCGGCGAACCGGGTCAGGCCGATCTCCATCTTGCGCGTGACCTTGGGCGGCTGCAGGTAGTCGTTGACCATCCGCCGCAGCTTGTACTCGACCTGGGCCGGCGGCAGGCCATGCTCACGAAGCAGTGGCGCGAACACTCGTTCACGCTCACGCTCGACCTGCACGGCATCGACGGCAGCCAGCTCGCGCCCGGCCACATACTGGGCGGCGTTGACCCCGGCGAACCAGCCATAGGTGAAGGCGCCAAGCATGTAGTTGTGTGGCACCGCTGCCATGTCGCCGGCGGCGTACAGGCCCTTGACGCTGGTCTCGGCCTTTTCGTTGACCCACACGCCGGAGGCAGAGTGGCCTGAACAGAAGCCGATTTCCGAGATGTGCATCTCGACCATGTGCTGGCGGTAGTCGGTACCCCGTCCGGCATGGAATTGCCCGCGGCTTGGTCGCTCATTGCTGTGAAGGATTTCCTCGATGTTCTGGATGGTCTCTTCGGCCAGGTGGTCGAGCTTGAGGAACACGGGGCCGTTGCCCCCCTCCAGTTCCTGGTGAAACTCCCACATCATCTGCCCGCTCCAGTAGTCGCACTCGATGAAGCGCTCACCCTTGCTGTTGGCGGTATAGCCGCCTAGCGGCCCGGTCACGTAGGCACAGGCCGGACCGTTGTAGTCCTTGATCAGCGGGTTGATCTGGAAGCACTCGAGATTCGCCAGCTCCGCGCCCGCGTGATAGGCCATGGCGTAGCCGTCTCCGGCATTGGTCGGGTTCTCATAGGTGCCCATCAGGTAGCCCGAGGACGGCAGGCCGAGGCGACCGGCCGCGCCACAGGCGAGAATCACTGCCTTGGCCCTGACCACCTGGAACACCCCGGTGCGGCAGTCGAACCCAAGCACACCGGCAGCCGCGCCCTGCTCGTCCAGGAGCACACGGGTGCAGACCATGCGGTTGGTGATCTCGACACGGGCACGCTTGAGCTGGCGGTACAGCACTTTCTTGATATCGTGACCCTCGGGCATCGGTAGCACGTAGGCGCCCATGTGGTGAACCTTCTTCACCGCATAGTCGCCGGTCTCGTCCTTCTCGAACTTCACACCCCAGCGGTCCAGTTGCTCGATGGTCTCGAAACTGTGGGTGGCGTAGGCATACACGGCGGCCTGGTTGACGATGCCGTCGTTGGCCACGGTGATTTCCTTGGTGTACTGCTCCGGCGTGGCGTGGCCAGGGACAATGGCGTTGTTCAGCCCATCCATGCCCATGCTGATGGCGCCGCTGCGGCGGACATTGGCCTTGTCCAGCAGCAGCACACGCAAGGTCTTGTCGTACTCCTTGGCCTTGATCGCGGCCATCGGGCCGGCAGTGCCGCCGCCAATGACGATGATGTCGTAGTCCTGGGTTTCGATAGTCATGCCTTGCCCCCCTTCTGGCGGTCGATGCGCAGGCGATACTGGAATGCGTCGCCGCGGTAATAGAGGTGTTCGAAGTCCAGCGGCGTGCCATCGGCCGCATGGGTCAGCCGCTCGATGCGCAGGATCGGCGAGCCCTCCTCGACCTCCAGGGCCTGGGTCAGGTCGCTGTCGGCAAGCACCGCATCGATGGCCAGGTCGGCATGCCCCAAGGCGATGCCGCAGTCATTCTCTAGCAGCAGGAAGATGTCACGGGTGACCAGGTCGGCCTTCTCCAGACGCTCGCCGACGGCTTTCGGTAGCCAGGTCAGTTCCAGCGAGACGGGCTCGCGGTTGATCAGCCGAACGCGACGAATCTCGGTCACCAGGCTGCCTTCTTCCACCTGCAGGCGCGCCGCCACCAGGGCATTGGCCGGCACATGACGAAAGCTGCGCAGGCGGTTGAGCACTTCATAGCCCATCTGTGTCATCGACTCGGCCAGCCCTTGCAGCGTGCTGACGTTCTGAAACGCCTTGGGTTTGGCGACGAACGTGCCCTTGCCGTGGATCTTGAAGATCAGCCCTTCCTTCTGCAGGTCGCCCAGTGCCTGTCGAACCGTGATCCGGCTGACGTCGAACGTCTTGCCCAGCTCATTTTCCGATGACATGCGACTGTGGGCAGGATAAGTGCCGTCGAGGATGCGCTCGCGCAGCAGGTCCTTGAGCTGTGTGTAAAGCGGGACTGGCGACAGGGGGAGCAGTTCGGCCATGGGACTCTTCGCTGATGGGCTGACTTGTTATGACAAGTTATGGCGGGAGAGTAGCGTTCCATGGACTGCGTTGGGAAATACCGAGTTTGAATATGGTTATTCACCCGCAACCAGGCGTATCCGCCTGGCCGGGTGACGATAGCATCCGTGCCAACCCTTCAGAAGGCCTTGTCCAGATCGATGACGAGCGCCCTGTAACCCACGCTGCCTGGTTGCCGGCTGTGTACTTTCAGCTCGACCAGCACCTCCTGGGTACCGCGGCGCACTTCGTTCAACACCGTGGTCGTCAGCTTTTCGGGCGTCAGATAGCCGACCGAGGCGGAATAGATGAACTGGGTATCGGTGTCCGGCCGGTAGGCGACCACGGAGGTAATCGGGCTGTACCACTCTTCGCCACGCGCCTTGCCATACTCCCATACCTGTTCGACGGTGTTGTTGGCTTCATCGATACGGTATTCGACCGCGCGGCTGTAGTTGCCGTCGCGCTTGGTCGGCGCAAAATCGCGGCCCCAGCCATTGTCGAACACGGTCAGTGTGCCTCGGCCGGTGAGCCAGGCAGTGTGCTGCGTCCAGGACCAGTCGAAGTCTGCAGAGGGCACAGGCTTGAGCACCTTGGACTGCAACCGCGCCGGCCAGCCTTGAGGCGATGCGAGAATCCACTTCACCTGCTTGTCACGACCGATCTTGATCACGCCCTGATGGCGCGCCGAGACGATGAGGCTGTCGTCACTCGGGTCATGGTCGATCGCATTGACGTGGGCCCAGTTGCGGCCAGTGCCGACACCCGGCGTATCGCCGAATGGCAGGTTGCCTTCGGCCAGCTCGTTGGCCAGACGATCGTCCTGCTTGCGCACACCGTCGGGCAGCTGGACCGCGGCCTTGCCGAGGGTGCCCAGCAGGTCGCCGCGATACGGATCGAGGATCTGGTTCAGGTCCCAGAAGTCCACCACATCGCCTGCCTCGTCGACTTCGATGATGTGGTCACGGATCGAGCGAACGCGCTTGCCGTCCGGGCGTCGGTAGTCGCTGGTGCCGACACGCAGCAAATAAGTGCCGTGCTCCGTCTCGCGGATCTCGTGGGAAAAATCGGCGAACTTGTCTGGCAGGTTGCGCTGCCAGATGCGCCGACCGAGCAGGTCGAACTTGGAGTAGGTCTGCCCCTGGCCCCAGATCAGCTTGCCGTCACGGGTCTGCTGGAAGCCCATGGTGCCACCCAGGCCGTCTCGGCGATTGGAGTCATGGATCTGCTCGATGTCCAGGTACCAACGCACGTCGCCATTGCTGTCGGCGATCCAGTTGTTGCCGACCTGATCCCATTCCGCCGCTCCGCCCAGCCCATTCCACTTGAAGGCACGGCCGCCCGGGATCTCTGCCAGCAGATGATTGAAGAAATAGAGGCGCTTCTCGAAACCGGGCGCGACCTTGATCGGCTCCACGTGCGGCAGCGCTGCAGTCTGTTTCGCCACCACCGGCAGGCGCACGGCGGGGGCGTAGATCTCATGACGCTCGCGGACACGCTCACCGTCGAGCTTGTAGCTGACCTCGATCTGGTTCACGTAGTCCGGGTAGAGCCCGAATACTGGAATGCCGCCGTAGGTCCACAACGAGCGGTCGGAAACATCGTAGGCGATGTCCACACCGCGCTCGCCGCGACCCAGCACGCGAACGTGGGCGGCGCTGAGGCTGCGCCCACCGTCGCGGATCAGGGCGGTCAGCGGCGCCAGGCGATAGGGGTTGACGACGATGTCGCCCAGCAGCGCCTGGTCGTCCGCCGGCACGCTGGCGGTGATGCAGGCGCCTTCGGGCAAGGCGGGGGTATCGGTCTTGGCGTTCATGGCAAAGCTCCTTGTCTTCAGAAGTCGTAGCGCGCAGTGGCGCCCACGGTGCGTGGGGTGCCGAGCACGCCGGCGTAGCCACCGTTGGCGGAGTTCCACAAGCTGGTGAAATAGGTCTTGTCACCGGCGTTCTTGACCCAGAGCGACAGGTCGAGCACACCGTCGCCCTGGTCCAGGCGTACCCCGGTGGAGAGGTTGACGAGGGCGTAGCTGGGGATCTGCCCGTACTCGGAATCGTCGATGGTGCCGACCGCGCGCGAACGAAAGGCATAGCTGGCGGTGACGTAGGGCTCGATGCGCTCGGTGAGCTGCCATTCGTAGCGAGCGTTGGCGTTGGCGATATACTTGGAGGCGCCGACCACCTGGTGGCCCGACAGATCGCAGGTGGCTGCGGTATTGGTCAGGCTGACCTCCGGCGGGCACGGGGCATCGTCATACTCGGTGTAGCGGACGTCGTTCCACGAACCATTGAGGTTGAGGGTCAGGCCACGTACTGGCATCGCGGTGGCCTCGAACTCGAAGCCGCGCGAGCGCACACTGCCGGCATTGGCCAGGTACTGTACGCGATTGAACTGGTCGTAGACGTTCGCCTGGTAACCGTGAACATCGGCCCAGAACAGGTTGGCGTTGAGTTGCAGGCGGTCATCGAGCAGCGTGCTCTTGACCCCGATTTCGGTGTTGTTGATACGCTCGGTGCCCACCTGCAACGAATCGGTGCCCAGTCGCGGCGCGGCGCCGACCGTGAGGTTGATGCCTCCGGATTTCTCACCGTGGGACAGGCTGGCATAGCCCAGCACATCCTCGTTGAAGCGGTAGCTCACACTCAGCAGGCCAGACGGCGCGAAGCTGTACTGGTTCAGGTCACCGGAATCGTAGGCACCCACCCTGCCCTGTCGAGCCGTCGCCGCAGCGCCAGTCACTGCGGCACCGCCCACGGGGTCGTTGCGGGTGACCCAGGCGCTCTTCTCTTCATAGGTGCCGCGTACGCCGGCGGTGAAGTCCAGGCGATCGGTGAGGTGCCACGTCCCTTGGGCGAACAGCGCATAGCTGTCGGTGTCGATGTGGCCATTGCCAAGGGTGGTGACGTTGGCCAGCGCGCCCGCTGGGGTGGCGTTCCAGATGTCGGCCTGCGGGCCGTAATAGTTGAACGATTTGTTGTCCAGGTCCTGTTTGAAGTAATAGGCACCGAGCACGTAATCGAAGAAGCCACCGGTGGGTGATGCCAGGCGCAGCTCCTGCGAGTACTGCTTGTCACGCACCGCCACTCCAGCGTTGTAGGAGGCCGGTACATCGAGCCCGTCGTCATTGCGCGGGGTGAAATCCCACCAGCGGTAAGCTGTGACCGAGGTCAGGGTGAAGTCGTTGGGCAGCGTCCAGTTAGCCTCCACCGACGTGCCACCCTGGAACACCTTGACCATCTGATCGGCATCGAAATTGACCTTGCGGTCCTTGCCGGACACCAGCGTTGCGCCTGCCTGGCTGGCCAGACTCTCGTAGCGATTCACCCCATTGATGGTCGGGCCGGTGCTGTACAGGCTGAGGATGCCATTGTTGGAATCCTCTTCGTTGTACTCGCCGATCCAGCGCAGGTTGAAGGTTTCATTGGGCTCGAACAGCAACTGAGTACGAAAACCCTGGCGCTTGCCGCCGTTGAGGTCGTCGCCGTTGTAGACGTTCTTCACATAGCCGTCGTCTTCGGTGCGGTAGGCACTGATGCGTCCGGCGAGCGTGTCGGTGAGCGGCCCCGAGAAGCTGCCCTGGGTCTGCCAGTAGCCGTCCTCACCCAGCGACGACTGCACGCTGCCCTCGCGCTGGAACGTCGGTTTGCGCGTGGTGATGTTGAGCACCCCCGCCGTGGTGTTCTTACCGAACAAGGTGCCCTGCGGGCCGCGCAACACCTCGAGCTGTTCGACGTCGAGCAGATCGAACACCGCCATGCCCGGGCGACCGAGGTAGACGTTGTCCAGATAGATGCCGACGCTGCCTTCCAGGCCATCGCTGGCCGGGTTGTTTCCCAGGCCCCGAATGGAAATGCTCGATTGGCGCGCGTGGACGTAGGCGACGTTGGTACTGGGCACCAGCTGTTGCAGATCCTGGACGCGATAGATGCGTTGGGTTTCCAGCGTTTCGCTGCCCAATACGCTGATGGGCGTGGGCACGCTCTGCGACGTTTCTTCGCGGCGGCGGGCATTGACGGTAACCGTGCCCAATTTGGCGCCCTGCTCGACAGTGGGTGTCGCGCTGACGGCAGCCTCCTCGGCGAGCGCGCCACCGGCGGTCGCCAGCAGGATGCCGGCAGCCAGGGGTTGCAGGGTGAACAGCGACGCACGCGTCGACCAACGGAAAACTCGCGACATGCAGATGCTCCTTTAAGCACTGGCCCTGGCGAGCATTTCCGTTGACGGAACCGAGTCGCGGTCGAGCGGGCTTATATTCTTTTAAGGTATATAAATATTTTTATTTAATATTTTGAGGAATAACTAAGTGACTTTATAAGGGTCGCAACCCTAGTCAGCAATTGCATTTCACCGAAAGTTTCCATGTAGAAAATGCATATCGATCTCCGTCAGCTTCGCCATTTCATCGCTTTGGTCGAACACCGTAGTTTCGTCGCCGCAGCCGCGGCCGTGAACCTCTCGCAATCGGCTTTCAGCCGCAGCATCCAGACGCTCGAACACAATGTGGGCTGTCGCCTGGTGGACCGTGCGAGCAAGGAACTGGCGCCCACGCGTCAGGGCCAGCTGGTGCTGGAACATTCACGGCGGCTGGTGCATGGCGCGCACAACCTGGTCAACGAGATCAATCAGTTCAATGGTGCAACCACCGGTATGGTGCGCTTCGGCTCAGGGCCGGCGCCCGCCGGCGGCCTGGTCCCGCGCGCGGTGGCACGTTTCGTCAGTGAATTCCCGGCGGCGCGCACCTGTTTTCAGGTGGATAACTGGCAGGCGTTGAACCGCAAGCTGATCGCCGAGGAGATCGAGTTTTTCGTCGCCGATACGCGTCAGTTCGAGGCCGACCCCGATTACCTGGTGCACAAGCTCACGCCCCAGCGCTGGTATTTCTGCTGCCGCGTGGGCCACCCACTGACCACGCATCCCAAAGTGCGCGCGCACGCGCTGTTCGACTACCCGATGGCCACGACCCTGCGCCCACCGAACATTCGCAAGGTGCTCAGCGAAATGAGCGGTCGGCAAGACTTTCTGCCCAACGTGGAATGCGAGCACGGCTACGCGCTGCTCAACGTAGTCATGCAGTCGGACACCATCGGCATTGCCTGTCAGGGCAACCTGCGGCCGTATCAGCTGGAGAATCGGCTGGTGGCCCTGGAGCTTGCAGACCTGACCGCAGAACAGGAAGAGGCCTGCCATACCCGCTACGGGATTGTCAGCCGAGTGGGGTATGGGTTGTCACCCTTGGCGCAGGGCCTGGTGCGGCAGTTGATCGCCTGTGATGCGGAGGGTTGACGCGAAGGTGCTCGAGCGGACCGCTGCCGGCCGGGCCGCTCGCTGTCGAACAGCGGCAGTGCTGTCAGCCCTTTCTCGTGGTGCGGCTCGTTTGCCCGTCCACACCCACTGGCACTTCGCCGGCCAAGGTTACCCGCCGCACGACCCGCGGTTGGGTACCGTAATCATCCACGGCATAGTGCTGCGTCGCGCGGTTGTCCCAAATGGCCACGTCTCCCGCCTGCCAGCGCCAGCGCACGGTGTTCTCCAGACGCGTCACGTAGCCTTGCAGCAGGCTGAACAAGTGGTTTGAGTCGGTTTGCGAGTACCCCTTGATGCGTTTGACGAAGTGCCCCAGTTGCAGCACGCGCTCTGCACTGAGGGGGTGTACGCGCACCAGCGGATGCTCGGTCTCGTACACGGTCGAGGTGAATACCTTGCGGTATTGCTCCAGCCGTTGAGGATCCACATCCGGCTTGGCGCCAGCATAGTCGTACTCGTTGCTGTGCACGGCCCACAGCTTGTCCGCCAATTCACGCAGCGGCTCGGGCAACGATCGATAGGCGCTGGCGGTGTTGGCCCAGACGGTATCGCCCCCGGCGGCCGGTGCGACCACGCTACGCAGGATCGAAGCCTTGGGATAGGCGTCAACGAAGGTCACATCGGTGTGCCAGGAGTTGGCGCGCTGGCCCTCGGCACCGTCGAGCTGCAGGAGGTAATCGGTGCCGTTGACCACCGGCACGGTAGGGTGGGCGATCGGCTCGCCGAGCAGCTTGGCGAAAGCCTCCTGACCCAGATCGTCGAGGTGCGACTGGTCCCGGAAGAAAATCACCTTGTACTGCAACAGGGCCGCCTGCAGGGCGTCGACGGTGGCCGCGTCCAGTTCGGCGGACAGCTTGAGGTTGCGGATCTCGGCGCCGATACGACCGGCGATCGGATGAATGTCGAGTGCGTGTGTCTGTGGCGCAATGGCCAGTGCCTGGTTGCTCATGTCTGAAGTCTCGGGAAGGGTCAGCGGGCGGCCTGGGTGGCCTGTTCCTGTTGCAGGGCGGTTTCGAGAAACCGTGGATCGATCCAGTCAGCGACCTGGAAGCTTCGGCGAACCAGACGCTCCTTCACCGCCAGGTCTACGCCCTGCTGCAGCAGGGCGACGAATTCAGTGTCCAGACGCGGATCGAAGTAGTGCGACAGGTCTTCCTGGGCCAAGTCGTCACTGAGCACGCTGCGCGGCCAGTTGGCAGTGCTCGACACCAGGTCGAGGTAGGCATCACGGTTGCGCTCGTCGCGCAGCCACCGCACTGCCTGCTGTTGCGCCGTGACCAGTCGCTGGACCAGATCCGGGTGTTGGCGAATGAACTCGCCGGTGCCAAGCAACACCGCCTGGGTGCTGCCGGCGCCTTTGAGATCGCGGGAATTCACCGGCAGCTCGACCAGGCCGCGCTCACGCAACGACAGTAGATTCGACAAGCCCCAGGTGGCGTCGATCTGCTTGGCGGCGAGGGCAGCGTTGGAAGCATTGAGGTCGAGGTTGATCACCTTCAGGTCGCGCTCCGACAGGCCCTGGCTGGCCAGGGCGCTGGCGAACGACAGCTGATTGGCCGTGCCACGGAAGACCGCCACGCGTTTGCCTTTCAGGTCTGCCAGGCTGCGAATGCCAGAGCCCGGCACGACGCCCAGGTAACTTTTGACCCCACGCACCCCAGCCGCCAGCACATGGGTGTCCAGCCCGCTGGACTTGCCAATGATTGCAGCCAAGTCGCCCAGGTAGGCGAAATCGGCCTGGCCGTTGGCCAGCGCCTCATTGACGGCGGGCCCGGCGCCCTTGAAGAAACGCCAGTCGATGCGGATGCCGTCCTTGGCGAAGGCTTTTTCCAGCAGTTGCTGGTCACGTAATACGTCGACGACGCCGGTACCGCTTGGCTTGCTGCCAGCGCCCAGGTCGGGCACTGCGATACGGATGACGTCAGGCTTGCTGTTCTCGGCCGCCTGAGCCGCTAGCGACAGGACGCCGACCAGCAGAGCGAATACAGGGGACCAGAGGTGGCGAAACGGTCGGTTCATGGCAAGGCTCCTTGGCGATTGCCGGCAACGAAGGCCGGCGCTTGGGTCAGACGCTAGGCTAATTTTCTTAGAACCGGCAAAGATCAAAAGAGCACTTTCAAGTAACCGATCGATATAAATGAGCAATGGTGCGGCTTTCCGGCCGACTTGCATGAAACGCATTGAAAATATGAGCAGAACGCAAGGTATTCGGGCTTCCCGATGCAAAGCGCGCATGCTTATATTTCCCGATGTCATTAATAATAATTTTTTATTCCTCTATGAAATATAAACCTAACTTTTCGTGAGAGGCCTTATGAGCGAGACCATGACAGTTTCAGGCCAGAGCCACTGGCGGCAGCCGTTCAGGGTTCGACGTCGCCGCTACGTCGAAGGCGTCCTGCCGTGGCTTGTACCGGTCGGCGTGGCGCTGCTGTGGTGGATCGCCAGTGACAGGCACTGGATGAATGAGCAGATCCTGCCGCCGCCGTCATTGGCGTGGCAGACAGCACTGGAATACGGCGCGGGCGAACTCTGGAGTCACCTGTGGATAAGCCTGCAGCGCCTGGGCTGGGGTCTGCTGGCGGGGATTGCCAGCGGACTCGTGCTGGGAACCTGGCTGGGCGGCTCTCGGCGCGCGCAGACCCTGGTGCTGCCAACGTTCGTCGCACTGGCGCAGATCCCGACCCTGGCATGGATCCCGCTGTTCATGCTGTTCTTCGGCATCGGCGAATGGCTCAAGCTGGTGGTGCTGATCAAGGCTGTGGTGGTGCCGGTCACGCTGCACACTCTGGTGGGTGTGCGCGACGTCCAGCCCCGGCTGCGTGAAGTCGCTGCAGCACTGCGGCTACCACCACACCTGACGTTCCTGCGCCTGGTGCTGCCCGGCGCGCTGCCCTCGTTCCTGGCTGGCGTGCGCCTGGCCCTGGCCACGGGCTGGACCTCGCTGTTGGCGGTGGAGTTGCTCGCCTCCAGCGAAGGCATCGGTTACCTGATGGTCTGGGGGCGGCAACTGTTCATGCTGGACGTGGTGTTCGTCTGCATCCTGCTGATCGGCCTGGTCGGCGCGAGCATGGACTATGCCTTCACGCGTCTGGAACGCCGGCTGCTGTACTGGCCGCAGCCGGCCACTGGTGAACAGCGCCCAGGCCAGGTGCCGCGCGGTTGGCAGAGCCTTCTCCTGCCGTTGGCGCTGCTGGCGCTCTGGCAGGCCAGCAATAGCTTTGGCTGGGTCGACAGCAATATCCTCACCTCGCCATTGGATGTGGTGCGCAGCCTGGTCGATGGTCTGTCCGACGGCTCACTGCCGGAGGCCATGGCGCGCAGCCTGCGCCGCACCCTGTCGGGGCTGCTGATCGGCGGGGGGGCAGGCTTTACCGTGGGCTTGCTGCTAGGGCTTTCGTCCCGCAGCGAGCGCGTGTTCGGGCCTGGCCTGTCGGCGCTCCGACAGGTCGCGCTGTTCGCGTGGGTTCCCCTGCTGACAGCCTGGTTCGGCCTGGGCGAGGCCTCCAAGTTGGTGTTCGTCGCGCTGGCAGCCTTCTTCCCCTTGGCGATCGCGACCCAGCGCGGCATCGCCAGCCTGTCACCGCAACTGGACGAAGCGGCACGCGCGCTGCGCCTGGGCCTCTTCCAGCGCTTACGCCTGCTGGTATTACCGGGCGCTGCTCCGGCCATCTTCGCCGGCCTGCGCCTGTCGCTGATCTATGCCTGGCTCGGCACGCTCGGCGCCGAATACTTCATGCCCTCAGACGGCGGCATTGCCAGCTGGATGCTGGGTGCCCAACAGCTGTTCCGCATGGACCAGGTCATGGCGGCCATGGTGCTGATCGGCCTGGTGGGCGCCCTGCTCGGCCATGTGGGACAACGCCTCGAATCACACGCCACGCGCTGGAGAACCACATGAACGCCATCAACCACTCGACACCGTACGCAGCCGGCCAGGCCGATACTGCCGCGCCTTTGGTTCGCTTCAAAAACGTCAGCAAAGACTTCAGTGTCGACGGCCAGCCACTGGAAGTGATCCGCGACTTCAATCTGTCGATCGATGAAGGCGAGTTCATCGCCATCGTTGGCGCCTCCGGCTGTGGCAAGTCCACCCTGCTGCGCCTGCTGGTGGGGCTGGACACCGATTTCAACGGCAGCATTCAGGTCGACGGGCAGGCAGTGACCGGCATCGGCAGCGAGCGTGGCATCGTGTTTCAGGAACACCGGCTGTTCCCCTGGCTGACGGTCGAACAGAACATCGCCCTCGGTCTGATCAACGATCATCTGACGCAAGGCGAACGGGTGCGCAAGGTGCATGAGTTCGTGCAACTGGTCGGCCTTTCAGGGTTCGAATCGGCTTACCCCCACCAGTTGTCCGGCGGCATGTCACAGCGCGTGGCGATCGCCCGCGGGCTGGTTGCCAACCCACGCATCCTGCTGCTGGATGAGCCCTTCGGCGCCCTGGACGCCCTGACCCGTCAACAGTTGCAGGACGAACTGCTGGCCATCCGCGAGCGTTCAGGTGTCACGATTCTGCTGGTCACCCACGACGCCGAAGAAGCGACCTACTTGTCAGACCGCGTGATCGTGCTCGAACCCCGCCCTGGCCGTACCAAGGCCGAGATCGACATCGACGTGCCGCACCCACGGGTGCGTACCGGGTTTGCCTTGCATGAACTGCGTGAACGGGTGCTGCAGCAGATCACTGGGACTGAAGCGGCTCCGAGGGTGGTTGCGAGGCGGGTCGAAGGGCTGCGCCCTGAGCTGATCGCGTTTTGAGTGTGCCAGGTTGGGCGCATGGGCTGTACCGTTGCTGACTTGGAAATGGGGGCTTTGGTGGTTGAGCGTGTGGGGAAAGACGCCCTGAACCAAGGTGATGGACGTGATCGATGGAGATGGGTATCATTGCCGCCCGTTGCACTCGTAGCTCAGCTGGATAGAGTATTGCCCTCCGAAGGCAGTGGTCGTGGGTTCGAATCCCGCCGAGTGCGCCAT
>Ga0157363_1001763_pt1 | contig 18421 bp, 17 predicted proteins | sample AttsexASBM1_FD_111477 | JGI IMG/M metagenome (GOLD analysis project Ga0157363, IMG submission 111477) | Fungus gardens microbial communities from leaf cutter ant in Ribeirão Preto, State of São Paulo, Brazil - Atta sexdens ASBM1 | ecosystem: Host-associated > Fungi > Mycelium > Unclassified ... | reverse complement strand
TGCCACAGAGCCGATAGTCGCCAGGAAACCATTGCCCCGCGATGCATATCGCCCGACGGCTGCAACTTTACGCTCCAGACGGAAAGCCGTACGATCTTTGATACCATCGGTGTCTTCTGCGCCGGCAGAAAGCTGGCGTTCATCCTGTGCTTCCGCAATCAGGCTGCGGCAATGGCTGCTGGCTGAGAATTTACTGGCAACATCCACTGCCTGCTGTAAGGTGCGAACGTCTTTCAGTGTTTTCTGTTCTGATTTGAGACGCCGTTTGGCTGAGCTTAATTCGGTAAACTTGCCGAAGAAAATTGCCCAGGTAACCACAGAGGCGAGCAATAAACCTATCATTACCACTTTTACAACAATATCAGCATGATGATACATGCCCAGAACGGACAGATCCGTTTGCATCAAATTATTGGTCACCACGTGTACTACCCCATCTCAACGTTTAATTTCTTGCTATCCCGCGATGATACCAAATCACAGCTTAATTGATAGTAGTTATCATTAGTATTTACAAATTCTTCTGTTATTGGTGGCTGGCATCAGTGACATTTTCTGGTTAACCGACAGCGGCCGGATAGCTTGTTATCCATGACTTTCCATATAATCCAAGCCGCGATTTTTCTTTCTGACTCTGCCCTGAGCAATAATTCATGTTAAGTTGTAGTCAAGGCATTTACAGGCAGAGCAGAAATCAATGACAGACAAGAAATTAGAAAAAAAACTGGAAACTACACTGGTCAGTGCCGGCCGGCAAAAACGCTATACTGCCGGCGCAGTTAACAGCGTAATTCAGCGTGCGTCCTCGCTGGTATTCGACACGGTGGCTGATAAAAAACGTGCCGCTGCAGGACGAACCCGTGGTGAGTTATTTTACGGTCGCCGGGGGACTCTGACGCATTTTTCATTGCAGGATGCCATGACCGAACTGGAAAACGGTGCCGGATGTGCCCTGTATCCCTGCGGTGCTGCCGCGGTGACCAATGCCATTCTGGCGTTTGTTGAAAGCGGTGACCATGTCCTGATGAGCGGTTCGGTCTATGAGCCAACCCGTGATTTCTGTAATGTGATACTGCGTAAACTTAACGTAGCGACCACTTTCTTCCCTCATACCAGTGGCGCTGAGATTATTCAGTGGCTGAAACCTGAAACCAGGGTGGTATTTCTGGAATCGCCGGCCTCCATCACCATGGAAGTCCAGGATATTCCGGCGATTGTCGCCGCCATCCGTCAGACCGCTCCGGATGCCATTATTATGATGGATAACACCTGGGCTGCCGGGGTACTGTTTAACGCGCTCAATTTCGGCATTGATATTTCCATTCAGGCGGGCACCAAATATCTGATAGGGCATTCCGATGCTATGGTAGGCACCGCAGTCGCGAATCAGCGCTGCTGGGACACCTTACGCGAAAATTCCTACCTGATGGGACAAATGGTGGATGCTGATACCGCCTATATGACCTCCCGGGGCCTGCGAACCCTGGGAGTCAGATTGCGTCAGCATGAAGAGAGCAGTATCCGTGTCGCTGAGTGGCTGGCAGGTCGTGAAGAGGTCTGGCGGGTCAACCACCCTGCACTGCCTCAGTCACCAGGCCACCTGTTCTGGAAGCGTGATTTTTCCGGCAGCAGTGGTTTGTTCTCATTTATTTTGCGCCGCGAGCTGTCCCGTGAAGCACTGGCTGACTTCCTGGATAATTTCCGTCATTTCAGCATGGCTTATTCATGGGGCGGCTTTGAATCCCTGATTCTGGCCAATCAGCCACATGAAATTGCGGCCATCCGCCCGGAACAGGAACCACGCTTACCGGGAACCCTGGTCAGACTGCATATTGGTCTGGAAAACGTCGATGATTTAATTGCTGACCTGGCCGCGGGTTTCGACCGGCTGGCTCGCCATGCCTGAGCATTTATCTGGTCTGCATGGCAGGAAATTAATGAGCGGTGTCTGTCGCCAGCTGGCGGATACCGGCAGTATTAACCCCTGACACGGGTCAGGTTACGGGAAAGAAAATGAGTGCTATACAGGAGATAATCCATGCTCTGTGGCATCAGGATTTCGCCGTACTGGCAGATCCTCATGTTATCTGGATTGTCTACGCGGTGATGTTTTGCATGTTGTTTCTTGAAAACGGGTTATTACCGGCGGCTTTTTTACCGGGGGACAGTTTATTACTGCTGGCAGGTGCCATGATAGCCAAAGGCGTGATGGGATTTATTCCCACCATAGTGATCCTCACCAGTGCTGCCAGCCTGGGATTCTGGATGGGCTATCTGCAGGGGCGCTGGCTGGGAAATACCCGGCTGGTACAGGGGTGGCTTAAACATTTACCCGCCAAATATCATCAGCGGGCCTGGCAGATGTTTAACCGTCATGGTCTGGCCGCTTTACTGGCAGGCCGGTTTCTGGCGTTTGTCCGCACAGTCTTGCCTACCATGGCAGGAATTTCCGGGCTCAGCAACACTCGTTTCCAGCTGTTCAACTGGTTGAGCGGGCTGTTGTGGGTGGTACTGCTGGTCGCCCTGGGTTACGGTTTCAGCCACGTGCCGTTTATTAAACGTCATGAAGATCAGGTCATGGCCTTACTGATGCTGTTACCGCTGCTGCTGCTGGTCTGCGGTCTGGCAGGCAGCCTGGTATTTCTGTGGAAGAAAAAACGCCAGACCTCTGTCTGAAACGAAACCTGCTGACGTCAGGCATCTGCTGATGCCTGACGTACCCGTTGAATTTCTTCTCCGGGCGTTACCCCGAAATAGCGTTTATATTCGCGGGAAAACTGTGACACGCTTTCATAACCCACTTCGATAGCCGCATTGCCGGCTTTCATTTGTTGATGAGCCAGTAACCGTCTGGCCTCATGTAGCCGGTAACGTTTCAGGTATTGCAGCGGTGAGGTCTGCGTGACCGTTTTAAAATGGTGATAAAATGCCGATGTACTCATATTGACCTCGGCGGCCAGCACATCAATACTCAGCCCTGTCCGGTAATCCTGCTCAATTCTGCGCAGGGCTTTGGCTATCTGGCTAATGCGGGTTTGACTGTTGGCCAGAGATAACAGTGCCCTGCCACAAGGACCGGTCAGCAGATAAAAATACATCTCTTTAATTACCTGGTTCGCCAGCAGTCTGGCTTCCAGAGGCCGGGTCATCATATCTAACAGCCTTTCGCTAATTCTCAGCATATCGTGAGTTAACTCTGCTGAATGGATAGCCGTTGTCAGCTGAGGTGGCTGATAATCGTACTGTTCGCCAATTTCAAGGATCATTTCCTGCACCGACAGCATATCCACATCAATAAATAACCCGGCCAATGGATGCTCCCGGCTGCCATGCGTTTCACATTCAACCGGTAGTGCGACACTGAGCAACAGATAACGGCTGGGATCGTAACTGAAACTAACATCACCAAGATATCCGGTTTTACTGCCCTGAAACAAAATGGCTATCCCCGGACGATACATGACCGGGCTGAGTGTTAAATGTTTATCGGAATACATCAGCGATACATTTTTCAGCGGGCTGATCCCTCCGGACAGCGAATGATGCAAAGCGATGACCTGCTGTGCCAGACGCTGACAATAACCGTTATCAGACATGAAATCTCCAGTTTTGCCGGTATCCGGCTCCCCGCGAGGGGCTAAAAAACACTCAATATCAGACAATCACCCTCTGCCAGATACCAGGATAACAACTACACTTAACTTCAGCCCTCACCACCTGACGTGTTTTTCTGCCACGGAGGAAACTGAAATGTCCGAACAATCCATTATCAGACTCAATGACGGTCAGCTTATGCCACAGGTTGGACTCGGCGTCTGGCAGGCTTCAGTCGAAGAAACCCGACATGCCGTCCAACACGCATTGCAAACCGGCTATCGTTCCATCGACACTGCAGCCATATATCAGAACGAAGAAGGTGTGGGTCAGGCGCTAAGCGATACAGCTCTGCCACGCGAAGAGCTGTTTATTACCACTAAACTGTGGAACAGTGACCAGACCCACGCGGCTGAAGCACTTGAGCTCAGCCTGAAAAAATTACAGCTTGATTATATAGACCTTTACCTTATCCACTGGCCCTGCCCGCAGCAGAATGAGTATATCGGGGCCTGGCAGCAACTGATTGAGTTACAGAAACAGGGGCTGATTAAAAGTATTGGCGTATGTAATTTCCAGCAGGAGCATCTGCAAAATATCATTCGTGAAACTGGCGTCACCCCGGTGATTAATCAGATAGAACTGCACCCTTTGTTCCAACAACGTCCGATGCATGCATGGAACGGATTACATCATATTCAGACCGAATCCTGGAGCCCGTTAGCTCAGGGGGGGAAAGGCGTCTTTGATCATCCGAAAATTCGCGCTCTGGCGGATAAATATCAGAAAACCCCGGCACAGATCGTCATCCGTTGGCATATCGATAATGGTCTGGTGGTCATCCCTAAATCGGTCACCGCAAAACGGATTGAAGAGAATTTTTCGGTGTTTGATTTTAGCCTGGAAAAAACCGAGCTGAGTGATCTGACTGTGCTGGAAGCAGGTAAACGACTGGGCCCGGATCCGGATACCTTTAACAAGAACTGAACCGTGGAGTTCACAGCTTAGCCACTGCCACGGCAGTGGCTAACTGATAAATTTTTGCAGCAAACGAATGGCTCTGATCATGGCTTCTTCCCGCGGTTCGTCGTAGGAATAACCATCCTGTTGAGCCTGCTGCATAACAGTCACCAGTCCCTGTACAGACAGGCTTTGTCCGTCGTCCGACAATTCCAGTACCGCCCCCCTGTCTCATTACAGATGGCTTTCGCTGCGGTGAAATCATCTTCTTTTGACATTTCCAGCTCCGGAGATACTCGCTGTTAGTTAATCGACTGCTGGACCATCAGTTGGCCAGCACAACCACGATCAGCCAGTTCCAGATTCTGACTATAGTAGACAAACGGAAAATGCTCTGAAGAATTTTGTGGGAAAGTCACCAGTAACTCAACACTGCCATCCACCCAGACAGTATCTTTCCAGCCACGATCTTCGACCATCGCCGGGGCGCCGTTAACACTGATTATCAGGAACATAGCACCCTGAATATGGAACGGCTGAGGCTGATTCGCCTGAATTGTCCAGCGCTCAACTGTGCCCTGCTGCACCACGGTATCAATCCGATTCATATCCCAGGCTGCGCCGTTGATTCCCGCCGGAGAATCGTCCAGCCGAATCTGACGGCTGCCGGAAACATTATTTGCCTGTGGCTGTGGAGCGAGTTGCGCAGGAAGGCCGTCAGTGACCAATGGTAATAATCCGGTAGGACGCAGAGTTAACACCAGTGTTGAGGTCAGAATCGATGAGGGTTCAAAAATACCTTTTATACGCTCAATGAGGGTCGCAGCGGTACCTGCGGTGATAGACACATCTTTCCCCTGGGAAAGGTCGATCAATACTTCACGGCGTTCACCGGGGGCCAGTGATAACTGTTGTACGGTGACCGCAGACGGTAAGAAACCCTGATCGCCCGCGATGACAGTGAAAGGACGGTTATCGCTGAGCTGTAGCTGGTATCGACGGGCGTTCGAAGCATTGAGTAACCGTAACCGGACCCAGCCTCTGGAGACATTGACATAAGGTTCCCTGATTCCATTGACCAGCAGGATATCGCCGTAAAATCCTTCATCTGCGCCACTGTCATACACCGGTGAGCCAAAGTTATCCAGACGTTTATCCTGAATAATCAACGGGAAGTCATCCACACCATAATGTTTAGGCAGTGGCAAAGACTTACTGTTGTCATCTTCTATCAGCCACATGCCGGCCAGGCCGTTATACACATGAGGGGCCATATGGTGAGGAGTATCGGCATGATACCAGCAGGTTGCTGCGGCCTGACGCACCGGCAGTATCGGCGCCCAGTCAACATTAGGTGAAATCTGTCGTGGTGCCCCGCCATTTAACGCCCCCTGCACCTGTAATCCGCTGACGGTCATTGACACCGGCTCAGGCAGACGATTGCTGTAGATCAGCTTAACATTATCACCATTATGTACCCGGACGGTGGGACCGAGGTAGAGTCCGTTAAATCCCCAGACCGGAGCCTTACTGGTGCCGTTAAATGCCCAGTGGCTGGCCTGTAAGGTTAAAAACAGTGGCTGACCACGGCGTGACTCTAGCAGAGGAGGTACCGGCAGAGCATTTTCTCCGGTGTCTGCTGCCAGGGCACTGTGCGGAAGTAAAGTACTGCCGAGAGCTGCGCCGGCGGATAACTGCAGAAACTGACGACGGTTAAAAGACATAATACTTCTGACCTTATACTGATAACACCGCAGGTGGTGGTTCACCACAAACAAGCAACACGCCGGGCCCATTTTTGGCCGCAGCGAACAACTATTTTTCCTTTGCCCGGCGAGCGACTTCTTCATTTAACGCATCAAGTCGGGCCGACATCAGCTCACGACAATGGGTTGCCAGCTTACGCGCAGACTGGCCTTCAAATTGTTTTACATCCACCGGGGGCAGCATTTCGACAATCACCAGTCCGTTATGCCAGCGGTTCAGCTTAATTTGATTATGCGTATTGGAAATAACAATCGGGATCACCGGTACGCCGGCAGCCAGAGCTGCGTGAAAGGCACCGGTTTTAAACGGCAGCAATCCCCGACCACGGCTACGGGTTCCTTCCGGAAACATCCAGAAGGAGATATCTTTCTTTTTAAACTGAGCCACTAATTCGCTGATGGTATCGTGGGCCTTATTACGGTTATCCCGGTCAATCAGCAGATTTCCGGTCAGCCAGTACAGTTGGCCAAAAAAAGGTATCCATGCCAGGCTTTTTTTACCGACCGTTACGGTCGGCGGCTGTACCATATTCGCTGCCGTTATCATATCGTAGTTATTCTGGTGGTTAGCAATATAGATAGCATTACCGAAGTTTTTGGCATCAAGAGGTTTGCGTAACTCAACGCGGATCCCAAACACAGAGCTCAGACGGCCAAAAGCGTGAGCAAAGGTGGCGACATGTCGTGGATTTCTGGGCGAAAAACAACACCAGAGGCAACCAAACACACACACGAAAATAGAATAAACAACAACGATAATTGCGCGCACAATCAACAGCATAACAACCTCATAATAGCAGCCTGCGTCACTTCCATCCCTGAAGAGCAGACAGAAACTCCATTGCGGGCAACGCCACAATGGCAGTAGTCATCAGAACCCAGATAAACAGCCGGCAAGTATAACGTTTTTTTTACTTTTCGCAGAGACTACCGGCTGATTTATCATTCTGTCGTGTCCACCGTGTCCTGATTCAGTGATGGTGCGTCGACTTCGACCCGGTCGATTCTTTGCAGACCGCGGGGCAAAAGCGTGCCACGCCGTCCGCGCTCGGTCCTGAATTTTTGTAAATCATCTTCACGCAACATCAGTTTGCGTTTGCCCACATGCAGAGTCACCACACTCTGAGGTGGCAGCAGTAACAACCACGCCAGCTTATCGCTTCCCGCAGCGGCTTCAGCCGCCGGAATGGAGATAATCTTATTCCCTTTTCCTTTCGATAACTGTGGCAGGTCTTTCACAGGGAACATCAGCATCCGCCCTGCGGCAGTAATCGCCAGTAACATATCTTCATCATTATGTACGGCCAGCGGTGTCATGACTTTGGCATTTGCCGGTAAGCTCAGCACAGCTTTACCGGCACGGTTACGCGACAGTAAATCGTTAAAGGTACAGATAAAGCCATAACCGGCATCTGAGGCCATCAACAACCGCTGTTCGTCGGCTTCCATCAGTACCTGTTCCACGACCGCCCCCGGTGGCGGGGTCAGCTTCCCGGTCAGCGGTTCTCCCTGACCACGTGCTGAAGGCAGGCTGTTTGGATCCAGAGTGTAGCTGCGCCCGGTAGAGTCAATAAACGACACCGGCAGGTTACTCTTGCCTTTTGCCGACGCCAGATAACTGTCGCCGGCTTTATAGCTCAGTCCGGCCGGGTCAATATCATGCCCCTTGGCACTTCTTACCCAGCCCATTTGTGACAGTACAACCGTCACCGGCTCGGAAGGCACCAATTCTGTTTCACTGATGGCTTTCGCTTCCTCGCGTTCTCTGAGCGGAGAACGGCGGGAATCACCATAGGTTTTACTGTCAGCCTGCAACTCTTTCTTCAGCAGGGTATTCATCTTACGTTCAGAGGCCAACAGTGCCTGCAACTCATCACGTTCTTTAGCCAGTGCATCCTGCTCACCGCGAATTTTCATCTCCTCAAGTTTTGCCAGGTGACGTAATTTCAGTTCAAGGATGGCTTCAGCCTGAGTTTCGCTGATAGAAAAACGTGACATCAGGACAGCTTTCGGCTCATCCTCATGACGGATAATCTCGATTACTTCGTCAATATTCAGAAAGGCAATCAGTAAACCTTCCAGAATATGCAGCCGGTTAAGGACTTTATCCAGACGGAAACTTAAGCGCTTGCGTACTGTATCCCGACGATATACCAGCCATTCGCTGAGGATCTCCCGCAGGTTCTTAACTGCCGGGCGGTTATCCAGGCCGATCATATTCAGGTTAATACGGTAGCTTTTTTCCAGATCCGTCGTGGCAAACAGATGGTTCATCAGAGGATCAGCATCGACCCGGTTGGAACGCGGTACAATGACCAGCCGCGTCGGATTTTCATGATCGGATTCATCACGCAAATCTTCAACCATCGGCAGCTTTTTATTGCGCATCTGGGCGGCAATCTGCTCCAGAACCCTGGCGCCGGACACCTGGTGAGGCAGCGCGGTGATGACAATTTCACCTTCCTCTTTCTTCCAGACAGCACGCTGACGGACACTGCCGCGACCGTTCTCATAAATCTTTCGGATTTCGCTACGTGGGGTAATAATTTCAGCTTCGGTGGGAAAGTCCGGTCCCTGCACAATATCCAGCAACTCGTCGAGCGGGGTATTGGGCTTATCAATCAGAGCAATGGCCGCATCGGCGACTTCACGCAAATTGTGTGGCGGAATATCGGTCGCCATTCCTACCGCAATACCGGTCGTGCCGTTCAGCAGGATATTGGGTAGCCTGGCAGGCAGCATTTTCGGCTCCTGCAAAGTACCGTCAAAGTTAGCCACATAATCGACTGTGCCCTGCCCCAGTTCACTGAGCAGCAACTCGGCATAGCGTGACAAACGCGATTCGGTGTAACGCATAGCGGCAAAAGATTTCGGATCATCCGGAGCCCCCCAGTTTCCCTGCCCGTCAACCAACGGATAACGGTATGAGAAAGGCTGTGCCATCAGCACCATCGCTTCGTAACAGGCACTGTCACCGTGTGGATGATATTTACCCAGAACATCCCCGACGGTACGCGCCGATTTCTTAAACTTCGCGCTGGCATTTAATCCCAGCTCGGACATTGCATAAATAATACGTCGCTGAACCGGTTTGAGTCCGTCCCCGATATAAGGAAGAGCCCTGTCCATGATCACGTACATGGAGTAGTTCAGATAGGCGTTTTCGGTAAATTTGTGCAATGCAAGACGTTCTGCACCGTCCCGGGTCATGTCACTCATTGATTATCAATCCTCACTTCGCAGCCAGACAGACACCCGTCTGTGGCAGTTCTCTGCCGGGGATAGTACCTTATTCGCCGTGCTTAGTCACAGGTGCGTTACGCACAGTGCTACCGCTTTAGCCAGCATTTTGGTGGAAGTTATAAAAAAATATCAGCATCCCTTATCCTGGTAAGTGTCTTTCCAGCCAGTGACGGGATTTATAAACCTGCTGCGCCCAACCATTGTTCAGCAATTTTCCGGTATTCACCGGTCTCCTGGCTCAGATGCTGCCACTGATCGACATACTGTTGCCAACTGCTGTCATCGCGCGGAATCATGTAGGCTTTTTCACCATATTGCAGCGGTGCTTTCGGATTCAACGCACATAATCCCGGATTCCGTCCTTGCTGATATTCAGCCTCAGAGGCATCGGTTATCATGACGTCTGCTTTGCCACTAAGAATCTGGCCGAAGATGGTGACATTATCAGGAAACAGTCGCAGAGTAGCCCGCGGCAGATACTGATGAACAAAGGCTTCATTGGTGCCGCCGGCCGGTTCAGTTACCCGCACCTCCGGGCGATTAAGTTGTTCCACCGTCTGATACTTTTCCCGATCAGCACAACGGACCAGAGGAATTTTTCCGTCACTGCCGAGCGGTCTGGCAAACCAGGCAATTCTCTGACGATTCAGAGTGACCGACACCCCGCCTACCGCAATATCGCAATGCTGGCTGACAAAATCATCACTGAGAGTCTTCCAGCGGGTTGCAATCCACTGTGGTTTAGCCCCAAGGCTGGCAGCCAGTGATTCAGCCATCGAAATATCCAGCCCTTCATAGTGCCCGTCAGGCCGCAAGAAGCTATAGGGCTTATAATCACCCGTGGTGCAGACCCGCAACACTTTTGTCTGCAATACCGTATCAAGATGTGATTGTGCACTGACCATCAGCGGCAGTAACAATAGGGCCGGACAGAATACTTTTAACATTTTTTTCCCCGCAAGCAGTGATAACAGATTACATTCCCTGATTATTGCGCTGGCTGCAAAGGTATTATGCAGAACAGGCTATTTTTTTCTGCAACGTTGCGGTTAACAATAGGCGCATACTTTTCAAGAGGAACAGACAATGAGTAAGATCCTGATTATTGACGGGGGCACCACCTTCGGCCATTCCGCCGGACGCCTGAACCATACACTCAGCGACGAAGGTGCCAGCGAACTGAGCCGTCTGGGACATGAAGTGTCAGTCACCCGCATCGACCAGGGATACGACATTGAAGCAGAAATTGAGAAATTTGCCAGTCATGACACCGTTATCCTGCAAATGCCAGGCTGGTGGATGGGTGAACCCTGGACGGTGAAAAAATATATCGATGAAGTCTTTACCTATGGCCACGGGCGTTTATACGCCAGTGACGGACGTACCCGTGCCGACAGTGAAAAGAAATATGGTTCCGGCGGACTGCTGCAGGGCAAAACCTACATGCTGTCACTGACCTGGAACGCACCATTACAGGCATTTACTGATCCTGAACAATTCTTCGAGGGTGTGGGTGTAGATGGTGTTTACCTGCACAGTCATAAAGCATTCCAGTTCCTGGGAATGAGTGGTCTGCCAACCTTTATCTGTAATGATGTGATCAAAAATCCACAGGTTCCGTTGTACCTGGAAAATTACCGTCAGCATTTACAGCAGGTTTTCGGTTAATTTTTTGTCGTCGCCGAGGGTGGCAGCAACAGGTCGTGTTCAATCACGGCCTGTTGCAGATAATCCAGAAAACAGCGGATTCGGACCGCCAGCGCGGTGTTACGGTAGTACAGCGCATGAACCGGTAATAACATACTCTGTATTTCCTGCTCCAGAATCGGTACCAGCCGGCCCTCTCTCACCGCGACTTTCGATGCAAAATCTGACAATCTTGCGATCCCCTGACCGGCAATCGCCAACTGCAATAGCGTTTCGCCACTCGATGCACGCAGCGTCGGGGTAATCTGAATGAATTCCTGACGATGATTAAACACTGGCCAGTGGTTATGCACCACAGGCTGAGTAAATCCCAAAGTACGATGGTCTGCCAGTTGCTCTGTCTGCTCCGGTATACCATAACGACGCAAATAATCCGGACTGGCAAACAACCGCAACGGGCTGTAGCCGAGGATTCGCGCGTTAATGCGGGAATCCTGCAATGCGCCCATGCGAATCGCGATATCTGTTTGTTGTTCCAACAGATCAATCGGCAGATCATCCGTTGTCAGTTCCGGGTCTATCTGCGGATAACGGCTGATAAATCCCCCCAATAGTGGCACGATGACATGCTGCATAAATGAGGGAGCGGTATTAATCCGTAACCGTCCGGAGGGTGTTTCACGGCGCACTGCCAGTTCATCTTCTGCCGATGCCACAGAGGCCAGAATTTGTCTGGCCCGCTGAAGAAACAACTCGCCTTCCGAAGTCAATGCCATCCGCCGGGTGGTCCGCAGCATCAGTGTGGTATCCAGCTTACTCTCCAGACGGCTCAGTGAGCGACTGACAGAAGAGACTGTCATAGCCAGTTGTACAGCAGCCGCAGTAATTGAGCCGCTGTCTGCGACCGCGACCCAGATTCGCATATCTTCCAGTGTGACTTTCATTGGTGAGTTCAGTGGTCCCCGCCATCCACGTTGAACGAATGGATGGTCCTGTAAACATTCAAAGATTGCAGTTTGCCACCGTCAGGGCGGTGGCTACCAGAGAACCCGCACAAAATACCTGTCAGGGGGGAGGACGACCTGCTGTCCCGTATCAGACGATTTGCCCTTCCATAATATAAAAATCGCCACCCATTGTCGTGTAGTAAGCGTAAGAGCGGCCAGTGTCAAAGTTATCACAATGCACCACGGTATTATTATCCGATTCCTGCCAGCTGATCAGAAAACTGCCGTCAGCGAGGGCGCGCCACTGAAAAGGCACATCCATGACCGTCCCGTGAATATTGTCTGGCCTGAGAAACGTAATGCCGGGCTCAGATTACGTGCCTTTCTCCAGTTTTTTGCCCGTGAGTTTATGAATCACCCGATGCTGAAGTCGCCCGCAGAGGTTCAAGAGGCAGATAAAGGAAGGTCAGATCCAGCCACCGACCAAACTTAGTGCCGACTTCCGGAATTCTGACTTCACCGGTAAACCCGAGTGACTGATGTAATGCAATCGACGCCTGGTTACCGGATTCGATAGCGGCCACCATCACATGTAATCCCTGTGCGACCGCCAGCGAGATAAGCTCATTCATCAGTAACCGTCCCGCCCCGTTGCCCCGAAAGTCATGCCGGACATAGACCGAATGTTCAACGGTAAAGCGGTAACCTTCTTTCGCACTCCACTCTCCATAGCTGGCATAACCGGCGACCTTATCCTGCTCATCTGTAATCACAATCACCGGATAACCTGCCTGTTGCCGCTGAACCATCCATGACTTGCGCTCTTCACCGTCTACAGTGTGATCGGTCCAGATAGCCGCTGAATGAACAACAGCATGATTATAAATACTGGCAATTGCTTCACAATCCGCAACACTGGCGTGGCGTATTTTCATGATGGACACTCTCCGGACTGTCTACTAAAATAGATGGATGTATAATATAGTAAATATCCACCATGGTAGACGAAATGTCCAGTAAAGAAGACGATATAAATGTACGCATCGGACTGAAGGTAAAAAGCGAGCGGGAAAATCGTGGCTGGTCGTTGACCACTCTGGCGGAGAGTTCCGGTGTATCACGGGCTATGATCCATAAAATTGAGCGCGGAGAAAGTAGCCCCACCGCCACACTTTTGGCGAGACTGGCCGGTGCATTTGGTCTTTCCATGTCACAGCTGATTGCTCTGTCAGAAGTCACTGCCGGAACTCTGTTACGCCATGACAAGCAGCCGGTCTGGCAGGATCCCGAATCCGGTTATATCCGCCGCCATGTCTCCCCCGGCGCGATCCCCGTCGATCTGGTTAGTGTCGAATTACCCGCCGGCGTTTCGGTGCCAATGCCCGCCATCTCATACATGTCACGCAGACAACTGATTTGGGTACTGGAAGGTGAACTGGTGTTTAGCGAAGGCAATCATCAATTTACACTGGACCGCGGCGACTGCCTGGAATTAGGTGATCCTGTGGATTGTGTTTTTACTAACGCCAGTGATCAGTTATGCCGCTACGCCGTGGTAGTCCTGAAAGCACAGTAATCAGAGGCTGGCAGAAGTCCTGCCGCCCATAGTTACTGCTGCTGTGACACCCGCAGCAGTGCTTGTTCCAGAGATGCAGGGAACATCTGACCGTGGCTCAGCCCGGGAAACAGCAGATAACTGGCCGCAACGCCTTTATCATGCAACTGAGTCACGGTTCTGCTCACCGCACCCAATACATCATTCCCCGGTGCCGCATTTTTCCGTTGTGGATCGCCATCACCTTCCATCAGAAACAGTTGTTTATCCCGCAGCTGTTCAGCCGGAAGTGACGTCATCTGTGTCAGCAGGCTAAAGTCCATCTGCCCCAGCGATGGACTGGCGGAATAGTACTGATGAAAGAAATCCGAATTAACATACGAGTCCAACACCCATAGCCCGGCAAATGAGTGTCCCCAGACCCCACGCTGCGCGGTATTTAGTGGCAGACCTTTTTCTGCCTGCGGTGCGATAGTCTCTTCCAGCAATTTACGGAACACCAGACTCCCGCCGGTGGGTCTGCCACGGCTCCTCTGTTGCAGGGATGTTCCGCCCCCGGACGCCGCAGGGGTATAGTCGTAGGTCCGGGCGTTAAGATCGAACGGCAGGTCGGTCTGATAACCGACCGCCACAATCACCGGCGGGTTATGTTGTGACAGTTTTTCCAGCAGCGGTTCAGAGAGCTTATCCATCACCGAGTTACCGTCCAGCATATACAGCACCGGATACCCTCTCACCGGCGGTGTTTTATCCGGAATCGCAGTCCACACTCTGTAATGTCGCTGTCCATCTGCCGAATCGAAACTGTTCATCCTGAAGTGGTAGACTGCCGAACCTTTGTCAGCAATGTTAGGTCCCAGTGGGGCCATATTGGGTCTGGCATTTGCCACAGTGCAGGTGCCGACCAACCACCCGCTAATACAGATCAGCGATATTAGTGTCTTGTAGCCAGTCAGTCTGTAGCCAGAAGCATTCATCAACATCTCTCTCCAATCGTCATACCGCCGGAAAAAACTGGCGGTATCGGGTTAACACTGTCAGACAATCAGCGGAAATCAGGGCAACGGATCGCCGCCCTGTTGCACTGATTATCAGAAGTGCATTCCCAACTCCATGTAGTAAGTACGTCCTGATTCGTTATAGGTGCGGGCACCGGCTCCATAGGCGTAAGTTCCACTGGCTCCGGAAGTTAGGGCATTACCCTCACGGTAGTGACGTTTATCCAGCAGGTTATCGATACCTGCAGTCACATCCACATTTTTATTCACACTGTAGACTGCGCTAAATCCAAACACCGCATAAGGATTCACCTGCCAGGTTTCTGTGCCGGAGGTAGCGACTCCCTGAGTATTATATTTTTGCGGTTTTTGTCTGCCATACCAGGTCATGGTGCCCTGAACGGCTAAATCATTGGTCGCCTGCCAGTCCAGAGTCGAGTTGATGGTAAATTTAGGAATAATCGACAGGTAATCACCGGTAGATTTATTTTCATTCGCAATGATATAGGTGAAGTTGTTATTCATCGTCACGCTATCACTGATCGGGAAGTTAAGAGTACCTTCGAGTCCCTCCACCAGTGACTTAGGTACGTTGGTCCACTGATAAATATTAGAAGTGCCGTTGTAGTACGCAGAGCTGGTACCGGCCTGGATTTTGTTACGGTAATCGTTGCGGTACCAGGTCAGACCAGCCTGAACACCATTGTGATGGTATTCAATCCCAATTTCTTTATTGATGCTGGTTTCAGCCTTCAGGTTTTTATTGCCCTGCAGGTAGCAGGTTGACCCTGTGTCATAACAACCGTTGCCATTGCTGTACAGCAGGTAGTTCGGGTTGGTCTGGTAAAGATTGGGCGCTTTCCATGCCCGCGCAATCCCCATCTTCAGAGTGAAGTCATCGCCCAGATCCTGAGACAAATTCAGAGACGGACTGATATTACTGCCGGTATAAGACTGATGGTTAAAACGCACTCCTGGCGTCAGACGGGTTGAATCGGTCAGGTCGATATTATCTTCGGTATAAATACCCCAGATGTTTGCCGAGCTGTATTCACTTCGGTTGGTTTCAGAGACTCCGTCAATTTCTGACGTCGCGGTATAGGAATTCGACGTCGGATCCTTCATCGCCTGATGGTTAAATTCAGCGCCAAAGGTCAGGTTTTGCTGCACCCAGCCATTGATCGGAATGTTAATATCCGAGTGGACATTAGTGTCATTCAGATTAATGGTGGCGAAACCTTCATCGGTGGTTGAAAACAGCCCTTCCAGGCCGCCGGATAAACCTTCTTTCAGGCGGGTATTACGGGTTTTCTCGAACTGGATGTAGTTATTGGTGGTGACACCATTATCCCAGGCACCGGTATATTTCAGCGCCAGAGTCTGGCGATAAATAATGTTGGTTGCCTTACCGTAGTAAGCTTTGGTCAGAGTTGAACTGTTAGTATTCTGGGTATCTCCTGCATACAGATTCCCCTGACGGCTGTAGCCTGCATCTAACTCCAGTGCCTGCATCGGGGCGAATTCCCAGCGCAGGACACCGTTGATATTTTTGTTGATAACCCCTTCACGGCCCGCCGGAACCTGGCCTGCATATTTCCCGGTACGTTCTGCGGAATGGCCGTCGTTAATATTCTGACCATCGGCCTGGGTCTTACTCCAGTTACCGTACAGACGCATCGTCAGGTTATCGGTCAGCCCGCCACTCAGGTCGAAGTTTTCACGTTTAGTCGCCCCTTCCTGTTTGTGTTCCGGTACGTTGTAATAACTGTTAAAGCTACCATGCCAGGTTTTACCGGTCGGTTTAGTGACAATATTCACTACCCCACCCATAGCCCCATTTCCATACATAGCTGCAGCAGGTCCGCGAATGACCTCGATATGATCGATCATCTCCGGAGGCACCCAGTTGCTGTCGCCGCGGGTATCACGTTCGCCACGCCAGCCATAACGTACCGAGTTCTTGCTGCTGACCGGCATACCGTCGATAAGGATCAGCGTATTTTCCGGTCCCATACCACGGATATCAATCTGTCGGTTGTTACCGCGCTGACCACTGGTAGAGTTGCCCGTCAGGTTAACGCCAGGCATGGTACGGATAATTTCAGATACATCGCGCTGAATGGGATGTTTTTTGATGGCTTGCTGATCGATGATCGAGACCCCCGGCGCCTGTAAGGTCTGTACCCGGCCGGTCACTACTATGGTGGATCTATCCTCTTGCTTCGCCTCAGGGTCGGATACGTTTTTGGTTTCAGGAGAGGTCGGTTTTATCACTGCTGCGGGGATATTTTGTGTGGAATTCTGATCCGAAGTATCGGCAGCTTCAGACACAGGGATAATAAAACTCCCTGCTACCAGCGATGCCAGCAGCGAGTATTTCAATGAGTTATTTGCCATAGAAGAGTATAATTGCTGTGTATTATTATTGAATGGAAATAGTAATGATAACTATTATTAATTTCAATAACATCCTGAAATACGAACGTAAGAGAATCGTAAAGCGCTTCATCCTGCCTGAGGTAAAGGTAAGACTCTCCGTGACTACGGGGCTATTGAGTCATTTTTCATTAGTAAATGTTCAATAAACTCCGATAATTTTGTCATTTTTTTTATTGGAATACATAAGTTATTACAAATAGAATGGCCCACAATTTTAGCGACAAGTGTCCGAAGAATTTAAGGTTGCAATGAATACATCCCGACAGGGTATCTATCTGGTTTTACTCGCCGCCACGCTGTGGGGAAGCTCAGGAGTCTGTGCCCAGTATCTTTTTGAATCATATCATTTTAGTGCCGGTGGAATGACAATGCTCCGCCTGCTGGCTGCCGGTCTGCTGCTGACCTTGCTTGGAATATTACAAGGCAATCATCCGCTGGCCATGTTCCGCGAAGCTACTTCTTTCAAACGACTGCTGATTTTCAGTGTCTTTGGTACCCTGCTGGTCCAGCTCTCTTTTCTGATCACTATTCAGAAAACCAATGCGGCAACGGCGACGGTATTACAGTTTCTGGCCCCGGTGGTGCTGGTGTTGTATACCATGTTCAGCAAGCGAACCTTGCCTGGGCTGATGACTTTTATCGCTGTACTGACTTCGCTGGCAGGTACGGTATTAATGGCGACTCACGGTGACCTGTCCTCGTTGCAACTTCCGGTATGGGGACTCATCTGGGGATTAATTTCGGCCGGCGCAGCGGCATTTAACTCATCTTACTCGTCAAAACTGATCCGCCAGTTCGGTACCTTACCGGTGGTCGGAATCAGTATGCTGATTGCCGGAGGCTGTCTGATTCCGTTTTGCCTGCCGGGACTTCACCTTGGGCAGCTGGATACCACTGGCTGGCTGGCGCTGGGATATCTGGTGCTGGTAGGAACCGCCTTAACTTTCAGTCTGTTTCTGAGAGGTGCCTTTCTGACCGGCAGCCAGAATGCCAGCATCCTGAGCTGTGCTGAACCTCTGAGCAGTACCATACTGTCAGTATTAATACTGGGAGTATCTTTTGGCGTGGCTGACTGGACAGGATCGCTGCTGATTATTCTGTCGGTAATATTTATTACCTTAGCACCGGACAAACAGCGGGCAAAAACCACCTTAACTGAACTGTAACTCCATCATATCACAGGGAAAATGTTGATTTTACAGAGGTAAGACCGAAAGGAAATTACCGGCAGGCGTTATGCCTGCCGTCAGACACTAGACTTCAATGTCAACT
>Ga0157363_1001762_pt1 | contig 18424 bp, 10 predicted proteins | sample AttsexASBM1_FD_111477 | JGI IMG/M metagenome (GOLD analysis project Ga0157363, IMG submission 111477) | Fungus gardens microbial communities from leaf cutter ant in Ribeirão Preto, State of São Paulo, Brazil - Atta sexdens ASBM1 | ecosystem: Host-associated > Fungi > Mycelium > Unclassified ... | reverse complement strand
CCGAAACTCGATCCGGGATATGTGCTGGATCCGTACCTCGATATTCCTTCGGGTTCTCTGCTCTTTTCCCGCGAAGCCGGTCGGTTATATCTGTCCAACACGGAAGACGGCCTCTCCGATGTTTTGCCAGCTGAGAACGAGTACTTCTCAAGGAGAGACGACCTACTATCAGATAGCGGACTTTTCGCCCTCACGTCTTCGGACGACGATCTTCCGGAATGCAATCGACTTTTATCGATATTCTTAGTACCTATGATTTAAGAAAAACTTTGACTTGTGTACGTCATTTTTCTCTTAAAGGAATAATATGTGTGCATTTTTATATTACTAAATATTGTAATTACTAATTATTTTTAGTTGTAGATATAAATTTTATATAATATTGCTAACATTTAATAACGCTATATGCCCAAATTTTGTGCAGTACTAATATTACAAACAGAATTAATTATTGATTATTGTAAGTAAAATTAGCAAATAAATACTTTTGACATAATATATATATATATATATATATATATATATATATATATAGAGACATATATATATATGTATATATATATGTCTATATATTATATAATATATATAGATATATTATCTTAAAAAATAGAATATTTATAATACACATATTTATAATACAAAGTCTTTAAGATACAAAATTAAATATAAATTTTTAAATATAAATGTTATATACATATATCTTTTGATCATATAAATAATATACAAATAATATAGACAAATGAGATGACAAATACAAAATATTGTAAATACATAAATATCTTACATGAATATTTGAATACTGGTTTCTCCTCGAATTTATCCTTTTTAAGAAAAGTACCTCCAAAACCAGCAAGCGCCCGTTCCTTGGCAACAGTTCGAGTAGAACTCGATCCGATTCCAGAATAACTGCTTCTACAGCTTGGTAGGTTACTTCCACCGGAAGCATTTCTACCGAGTATGCTGACGCCAGGTCTACTTCTGTATGCTCCTGTATCACCCTGTAATCACAAACGAAAATGCACAATTTTTAACTATTTATCTTAATTTTATAAATGAGCTTTGCGTAGTTTGATTATCGAATACCTAAATAGATTTATATTATAAAATGATACCCTAAAAGTGTGTGTATACCTATTATACAAAATTTCTAAAATCTTATTTAAATAAAATTCACATCTTTATTATATAGCACTGTAGAAGATTAAAACTTTGATAAATTGTTTAAATTATATTTCATTTTGCAATACATTATTAATGATTGTAATAGCAAAATTTATCAATTACTTCTTGCGTTTATAGTAAGAAGGGATCAGACGTTAAGCTAATAAGACATTCGCAAAAAATAGGGCTGTGGGTGCTCCAGGATATTAAAGATAATGAGGATAATACGGATAATGTGTAGTTTGCATTACCAAGAAGACGCATCTGATGAATGTCTTCATCAAGAATCTTTTTGCTCAACGAATAAAAATAAATTTAATATATCATTATCTTTAAAGCAAAATATAAATATAAGTATAACTAAATATTATTTTGAATAACATCGGATTTATAAAATATCATAATTGAAGGAATGGGCGAAATAAAGAATCTATTACAAAATCTTGATAATAATAAAAATTACAATAATTTGCTACTTTTTTTATTATACATAAATGGGTACAATATTAAATGAATTTATGTAATGTCTTTAAGAAGTTACATGTTACAAATCTTCTCTTACGATCAATATTACAAAAGTTAATTGCCGAAAAAAGGAGTAGAATTGTGCTTTTATTCCGCCCATCTCCTCAATTATGATATTTTAGAAATCCTGTTGACACTGTTAAACACGTCACAATTGAAGAGATGTATGTAAACAAAAAATAATAATTTATATAATTGTGTAATACAAATTTGGCAAAGTGCCCTTAATCTCAAAATAAACACGGCAAAATAGATACGGAGAGTAATAACCTTTGCATTTCTTGCTTGTATAACGGGTGACGTAAATAGAAGCTTATATTTCTTTCAAAAATTGAAGCAAATATATAAAACTTTATGATTTTTTAATTTATTTCTTCTATTACTTGTTATATTGTCATCACAAACAGTATGGAAAATTGTTCCCGGTTTCAATTTCACTTTTAATTAAATTCAAATAGCAAAAATCCATTATAATGGACTTATAACGAAACTTCCGACCTGTTTTTCGAACTAGGTTTTCTTAAAAGATCATTATTATGCTAATGACATTCGGTGAGATAATAGAATTACGACAGTTGTTTCTTAAGACTGCCAAAGTAATTCCTTCGAGCGAAAGCACTATACAATGTCGGAAACGATAAGTCCTTTCATCACGTCATATCCAACTCCATTATCACATTTACGCTCATTTAAACTACAAGAAATAATGTGATTCGTTCCTTGTCATACACAAAATTGTAATGTTTATTATATAAAACAGAAAAATATTTTGTAAAGAAAAATTACTTTATAATAGATTGTTTGTTTACAATAAATTGTTTGAACTCTAAATCTAAATAAGTGGATAATGACATCAGTTCCAATTATGCCATTGCTAAGCAGTAAATTTACAGTGAAATTTAATTAAATGTAAAACGTGAAATCCCTAACCTTGAATAAACTATTTTTTTTTAAATTATTTAGTATAAAAAGTGTAGTAAGTGAATAATATAATTTTATTATTTTTAAAAAATGACATGTCTCAAATAGATTTAATTTATTCAATTAACAAGAGCCTTTTATGATACAAAATGCATACATTACATACTTCACATTTATATACAGTCATTTTAAAGATCGATTGTTTAAAGGAGAATTTTAGTTGGAATATGAAACATGTATTAAAATGTCGATGCGCGCGTTTATATAGCGATTTTTATTTATGCGTTGAAAATTGTACTGTGCTGCAAAATCTACATTCGACTATTGTGTAGAAATACATGTCACGAAATATCCGTCTACACTCGAAAATTTCCAAATTTACGTGAATATGAGTGCGAGAGGAAATAGTCGTTTAGCTATCTAGAAGTCCAACGCGATATCCACCATCGCGGACTAGGTATACGCACTATTGCATATTATTCAAAATACACGAGAGTAGCAATATCACGATATGTTGATATTTGTATTATCATATACGTATACTATTGATCGTTAAATGTTATCATTCTCACGTGCTGTATCTTCTTGTCTCGAAAGTCAAGTCGGAGTATATTCTCACAAAGAATAAAAAAAATTTTAACATTTTTATTTAAAATTGGAATTTAAATATTTGCATTTGTTTAATAAAATAAAATAAAATATAAAAAATAATAAAATAGAAAAGAGATAATTTCATTGTGTGAAAAGCATTGAATACTTGTATGAGATAAATAGCTAAATTTGGATAGCAAACATGCAAAATAGATTGTCTAAAAACATTAATTAAATTTTTTTTTAAGTTGGACTTAATTAATTTTATATTATTATATCACATTTAATAAAAATTTTTAAAAAATGGTTGGTAAAAAATGTTTATTTAGAATATAATATACTGAATAAATTTATATGTCGTACAATTTGTATTTCATACAAAATGTAGATATACAGCTGTTTATATAATAAACTGCTTAAATAAATGACATAAAAAGCCAGAACTTTTAAAATATTATGTAATTGAATCAAATGCAAATAAAAATGTAATATGATTCGATTCCTATAAGATTTTTAAAACTGAATTTTAACGCTGCTTTGAACACTAATGGCTCAAATATATGCAATGAATGTGATAAGTCTTTTCTTTTCGTAACTTAGCATGTTTTTTAATTATTTTAATAAATTTCATTTATTTAAAAGAAGTATTCAAGCTGACGAAAGACTAAATGTTTTATTCATGATGATGTGGTACATTCTTGATGACACTGATGAGGATGTGGGCGACCGATGCATCGTGATACCAGTTTGAGGGGAGATCAGATAATTGAAGAGTGTCAGCCTGATTTAACCTCCGGCGACTCGGTGCATTATTATAATTTATGACGCACGACCATCTGTCACGAACTCGATGGAACAAAAATGTTACTTAATTGTTTTCTTAAATTGTTAAGTTCTTAAATAGTCATTGATCTTTTTGGACCACCCATATAAATAAACCAATATAAATAATTTAAAAATTATTTTATGCTATTATATCAAAAATAATTTTATATTTATGAAACAATTAAAAATTAAATCTTTCATATTGATAAGATTTATCTTATATTTATCATAAAATAGAAAAATTTATGAAGTACTATTTCTAAATAATTGCGATAGCAATTTATATATTTTACACATTCTGGCTTTAAATTAATTTTATTATCCTAACAAAAGCTAATTAAACATTTGTTATTAAATAATTTGCAATTATTTTATAAAGTATTTAATAGATAATAGAAAATTAACTCCATTGCATAATATAACATATAGTTTTCATTAGTTATCGTACGAGAAAGCAAATTAGGTTGTCGTTCACAACGCGCAGTGGTCTGTTATTTTACGATTCGCACATTGGGCACATGCCAAGATTTTTGGCACGTCACGATGTGAATCGAGAAAGCGATTTCAGGGAGCTTCGCCACACGTGCAAACACGTGATAGTTTTAGAAATGATATTTTGAAAGTAAATTCTACATGATACCCAACTTTTTGGGTATCATGTAGAATGATTGACATTTTTTCTATTATTTAAATATTATTTAAATTAAAATTTACTACATATGTAGTAAATTCACACAGAATTATACTTGCACTTAAAATCCAGTTACTGTTTAAGGTTTGGTTCTGTAGGTGTTTCTTATATAGATGATCCTATAAGATTTAATATTGATTATTTAAATTATGTTATTCTATAACATTTGATTTGATATAAATAGATAAATTCACATCATCTACTTTTAAACAGAAAAACAAAGTATGTTTATATAATATTGTAACAAAATTATAAATTCTTAAGTAAGTAAAAAATTAAATTGTGCTATGGAAATAAAAATTATCGTACATAATAATTATCAAATTATTAAAACAACAGATTATGTATTAAATTACATGTGTTTTATTTAAGCCATATTATTATTTGACATGAAAATAAGAAAATAAGGAAATGAAAGAACAAACATATTGTTTTATGGCATAATAAGCTACAAAGTTTACTACTACTGTATTGATTAATGTGTATTAATTTCAAATAAACTTAACACAAAAAAATACTTTAAGTTATATTTCTATTTATTATTAATTATTAAATAGTAGCTGTCAAATGTTTTTCTCAATTATAAAAAAATAGTTAAAAATAACTAGTTCTGATTTCATAATTTCTGTTAATATTTATTAACAAATTTCTAAAATAATTTTTGTTAAAGTAACAAAATAGAAATTTTAGAAATAATTTACATTGTGACTCAGATATCTGACACTCGTCGCAGCAAATTATCTGTACAATAAGATAGCTGATAATACTTAAATGTCCTTGAAATTTTAACAATACTTAGGAGAAATAAAGAAGAAGGTGGTATTATGACCAGTGTACATATAATAAATTATAATAGCCTCTCTTAATATTTCTACTGTTAAATGACAAATTTTAATAATTACTTATGGAATTATATGTTCAATAATTTGTCACTTAAACTTTAACGTATTATTACACAAATGTATGTACATTTTAATGTCTTGTTCGTTATATTAATATTTTATTTAGCTATACATTTTGAGTTATGCAAAGATAAAAAATTAAACAACGCTATGGCATTTTGCAACGTGGCCTTTTAAGCATTAATTACTGACAGTCTTTCTTTATCAACTTTTATCAAAATAATTTTATTTAATTAATTGATTACAACTCGATTGTTAGTCTATAGTTTGTTATATATATTATAAATTTTTAGTATTTTTAGTAACCTAGAGAAAAAAATTATATGTACATATGTTTGCATACATTTCGCAATATCTTACTTTTTTGTTAATTTTGTCATCAAATATTTTTTTACGCAACCAATTTTTTAAATCTATTTTTGTGGAAGTTACATACCATCCCTGTTTTCTTCGAGCTATTATGCGATTTCGCATTTTTATAAATAATGTCTTAAGTAATAAATGTTTCAATAACTTTAAGTCTAGAATCGATTAAACACTTTGATGAATGCATTAGTTAAATTTAAAATTTAAATATTGATAATCAATCAAGTTATTGCATAAATAAGAGGTCATAATACCACCTTCTTCTCTAACAAGTAAAAAGATTTCCTTCGCGGGTACAGATTGGAAAATGTCAGGGTATGGGTTCTGATGGGAAAACTGGACGGCTTGCCGTGTAATTGGAAAACTTCTGGCACCGTGTAAACTACCGGAAGTTTTGCGGCTGAAAACTCTTCGGTCCAGTCTCAAAGACGGTAAACTTCTCAATGACGTTACGAGCCGATAAATCGTTCATCATTACGTTGCCGTTGTTGGATTGCATCGTCGATATTACGAAATATCGATCGTTCATCTTGTTTTAACGTTTTGTGAGATCTATGATGTTCAAGCGCAATTCTAGGAAGCAATAACGTGTTATTATGTGTCGTATGACGTTGGATATTGTTTTCCTTTCTGCGAATACGCTTATTGAACTTAATATTTGGTGCTTGATATAAAAGATTTAAATTAAAATACAATATTTTTTAATCACAATTTGTTTATGTTAAAAAAAATGCTATATATATATATATATACAGATTTATATTAAATATAAATATAGCCAAAGATAAAAATATTACTAAAAAGATTTTTGTTATTATATATATTGTGTCAAAGGAAAACTGTTAGTATAGTATAAAAATGTTAGTATTATATAAAGTCCGTATTAATCTTTTAAAAAACATTAACGAACGTTTAAATCTGTGGTCACACAAGAATTTATAGTAAAACGATAGCTGCAATAGATTAGTCAAGTAATAAACATAAAACCTGAAAAATGATCACAATTTACAATCTCATGTGGAACTAGTGGAAGTAAAACGGCAATTTCAACGATGTCTTGCAAATTGAATCTAACACCAACAAATGGATCATAAATTTTTACAGTCATATACAGATGAGTTAACCTGTTCCATCAAACAGACGTATCATTTCTGCAGACGTGAACTGCACAATTCTTTATACATATCTCCCTGTCACCGTGTATTTACACATAGTTATGGCAAATTGCTTTCGTAAAATGATATTTCATTGTCATTGAAATGATAAAAGAATGTTATAGACAAAGTAGAAAAGTGTAAACAGATGGACATTATTATATGCTACGATTAATTTAATAGAATTCAATGTCTTCTGTAGTAATAGTTTATAAAAATATATTTGTAAAACTATTATTATTTTTATATTTAGTATGATTTCATTTATTAAACAGTTATAAGGCTATTAGTTTATTAAAACAAAAATAATTCATTACCTGTAATTTAAATAAATAAATTAATTTTTCTAAATTTTTCAACAAAAGATTAATTCTATTTGTGCAAAATCTTTTCATTATTCAAAATTGTAAATCATTGTATATTACTAACAGTAATTTGTTGAAAAAATTAAGATTATTTCAAAATAATTATGCCGAAATTCTATAAAAGATTTTTAATTCTATAAAGGATTTTTTATAAATTACTAATTTCATTCTAAATGATTCTTTACATGTGAATTGTCGAATATTTACAGAAGTACACTTATCGATTTGGCTCGACACTATACAGCGAGTCAACCTGCGCGGGATGAAATTGGGTTCAATTCCGACAATTGATCCACCAGATCAGCTGTGTTTGCCAACCTTGCCCGACGCGACGCGTCGCTAACAAGGCGTCGACGTCAAAATAGCGATGCATCGATGTGCTAGTTCTGGTACCTCGAATTATCCATTTTCGTTGGAAATTTGATGGCATAGAACATAGGTAAACTTTTTATCAGTTTTGATTTGACTGTTGTCTGATTTTAATAAAACGAATATCCATAATTGTAATACACACAAATCGCATAAAATACTGATCGAATCTAAACACATACATAAGCTACATAAACTGTAGTGTAATATTGAAAATTTTTTTCTATCTACATGCATATTTAAATTAATATGTATTCTAAACGATCATATTCTAAACAATATTCTTAACAATCGTGTTCTCGTTTACGTATATTAAAAAATAATACAAGTTAAAAAATATCGTTAATGTATATATATATATATATATATATATATGTGTGTGTGTAAAGTTTATATTGCTTTTATTTAGCTATTTCTTAATTTTTTAAAATATTAAAGGTAATAAAAAATAATTTAAAGCAATATATATATCTATTTAAATGTTGAAAATCATAATTTTTAAAAGATATAATCTAAAATCTAGATCACATTAATAAAACAAACGTCTAACATAACTTAAGATACAATGACAAAAAGAATGAATTAATATTTATGAATATAAATTTGTTCATAGTTTCAAATTTTAATTTTTTACCATATATTATCATATTTTATTATAATTTTGCTCATAATTTTGTTTGCCATTTCTTAACTTATAAATATTATATAAAGATGGAAATTATTTATAAACATATAAATGTAAGCATTACGTTGAGCAATAAGTGGTGAAGCAATCTTCTATTTTAACGACGTCATTATAAATCGGTATATTCATAAGTATAAATATAATATTCAAATTATCGGTTCTCTTTTCGTTCTCTGTATCATATGAAGTCAGCATTGAAGTAAACACGTGGTAGTTTTGGCATTCACCGAGACTTATGATTAATTCAATAGCATACTTCAACCAGTTTCTCTCGTGCACGCCCATCTTTTCTAATGTGCACATCTGACAGTTCCGTACTCTTTCGAAATTCAGAAACTGAAGTCCATCTACTTCCGTCGCCTTGGTGAAAAAAGGGCAAAACCGCGTCTACGACGACGTTTAAATATAGCAGCGAGTTCTCAGTTATAACCATCCAAGCTCTCACTTTGCAGCATCCGCATGCATATTCCTTCTTGCTGCATTTTATCAACGACGTACAAGAAGTTGCAAAAACTTTCTGGTATTTTTACAGGAAAATTTAAAAAAAAAAACAGAAAAAAATGAAGTTATTAAGACTGTGTATGTATTCCATTTTATAAATTCTTTTTAACTTGTTTTTACTATATGAAGTTATAAATAGAACTAATCTTACGTTACGTTTGCAACTTGCAATTAATTACATTGTAATATTATAGAATACTTAATAACGTTAATACTAATGTCATGAAGTAACATTATAAAGTAATTAGTCGCATAATAATTATATATAAATTATAATTTCAGTATTTTATTAATATATGTAAGTCTTATTATTTAGTTATAACTTACACTTTATACTTATATACTTATATGTTATATATATGTTTTCATGAATTTGATTAATTTATAATTTAAATTACAAAAAAGATATTTGCAGCATTATTTTACGAAACATTTTATTAAAATTATTTACAAACATAATTTTAATGAAATCACTTGTAATTTTAACATTAATTTCTTTCTGAACAATTTTGAAAAGTTTCTTATTTCTCTATTTAAAAATATATTTCCATCTATTTTTTTTTAAGCTTTTAAAGCAATTGCTTACTTCGTTATACTCGCCATAGTATTTTTAAAGACCTCTTAACAAAACGTCATGAAAGCTAAATCCGGCGCGTAGCAAGAATTCATCTCCTTTTTTTTCGAGAGGCTTCAAGTTGCGTAGCAATAAATATCGAGCTCTATTGCGACGCAAAGCCAAAAGGAGCACAAAGCGGATATGAAAGAAAGAGGAACGGTACGCTCGATTAAAAGCATTCACACCATCGTTTGCAGCCGCGATTGCTCCGCCTGGAATATTCAAAGAAGCCGTTAAATCCCTTTCTCCATTCAGTCTAGGCGACTGTTCTGCCCTGCATCTTCATTTAAACATTTAAATGTATTTGAAGCGCGTTTCAATCCATAAGCGCGTGTTTAAGGAAAATTATTAAAGCTAGATATTATTAATAACAAGCAATATAATTTTAACGAACTATATCTTTCTCGTCTTCAGACAAAGTTTTTGCCGTATTTAACAATCACTTCCGCCCGTTATTGGCAATAAAAAGCATCAAGTTACAAGCATCTTCTTGTACGAAAGATTTTTTATACAAAAAAATAAATAATTCGAAATTAAATAAAGTGAAGATAAATAAAATTTAAATTAAAAAAATAATTTTCCTTACCTTTTCCATAATCAGCCATTTATAAACTCAAGGCCTAATACATTTGGTATTTTGTCTGAAGCGTAAATATTTCGTAAATCTAAATTTATTCATGATATCATCAAATGTGCCTCATATCGTGCTTTATTTCGAGACATTGTGATAGGGAGAGATATTATTATTTTACGATTTCCGCGAAAAGACGGAAGAAGTACATTTAGGATGATGAATTAACAGGGAGAAAGTGTTCATTTATCACAAGTGAGCATATTACTTATGTTCGTTGACAAATGAAAAAAGTATGAAGAAAGTGATGTGAGAGGAATACCAAATATGATCACTGAACGCATATAAAGACTTATTATATGTTAATATGACGCTATTTACATCGAAAAGAAAAAATATAATTTAAATTCTTTATATTTAATTGATATTATAAATTAAATGCTATTTTCCATATATTGTATTTGGAATTTTTATTTGTCATCAATTTGTTTATTATCTTCATCTGTTTTCACGCGATTAAATATTATATATTTTCAATAAAGAATTAAAAAACTTCAAAACAATTGAGGATAAAGGAGAAAATAAAAAGATTAAAAGGTAAGGTAATAAATTAATTTAACAAGAAATTAATTATAAAGAATCAAATTGATTTTATCTTCTCAATACAACATTACAATGCAATTTATTTCTTTATTATAAATTTTAAAATATTTCTGCCATTTTATTTTCAATTTTTTGTTTTTATTTTGAATTTTTACTACAAAATATTTTTATTCCAAAATTAGAAAGATATCAATCTGATTTACGATACAATATCCGTTTCTGAAAGCAAAAGTAATTCGAGCCTGGGAGAGACAGAATTGTCTGCGACAAATTTCCTGTCCCACATGATACATCGACGCATACTTCCGTTTGCGCGTTGCTCCAAGCTCCAGTCACCTGAAAAAGTCAAGAGGAAGACGACCCTCCGGCCCAAAGGGATGCTCTTGCATCCAGGTCGCGTACAAAGATCCTATTGGTCGACGACGGCAAACCTCATGAAGGCTCTAGGGATCTCTCAGGAACTTTCAGGAGGAAGCTATGCCTGTACGACGTGTCCTGTATCAAACTTGGCGCGAATAGCTCGTAAGACAAATCTCCTACGCAACATAGTATGGCTGAGTCTTGTGAGCCGCTTTGAAATTCGACACCCGATACACCACATCGCCTCTAGCGTCAATCACAAACGTATATTCAAGAAAAAAGAAAGCTTTACACACGAATATTCACGTACGGCGAGAGCAGACATCGTCTGGGAAAGACGCGGCTAATTTTGCTAGCCGCCACGTCGCGTTGGGCCGGGGCGACTCGCGGTGCACGAAAATGTTTCTGGGAGGCATGCAACCGGGATTCGTATTTGAACGTAGCTAACGATTACTTCAACCTCCTTCGATAAACGATCGAGCTATGTCTCAACTACATTTTACAACGAGCCATGATCGAGCTTTTACGCCTGCGACGTTTATGGTCTGACACAAGCCGGACTATATCTACTGGATGCGTTGAGATCTTTTTTTTCTAATGAATGACAATATATTTTTCATTTCAGTGAAAAAAATATAAATCGTTTAGTTTCAAAATGTAATTTTCTAATATACATAATTCTGAACAATAAAGAAATAATATTTAATTGAAACAAGCAAAATATTTATCAATATATCTTTAATCAATCTTTGAACTACTTTTTGTAAAATGAGATAAAAAAAATACTTATCTTAGTTTGTATCAGAATTAAAGTAACTACTGTTTCGAAAATATTATGTTTAATTTAAATAATTAGCTATTTATAATAATGTAAAAAATAAAAATGCATTATAATTTTATTTTAATAATTACTATTTTTTTACTACAAATTTCTTTTTCATTGTATATGTATGTATTTATATACATTAATTATAATATATATATATATATATATATATATATATATATACATAATATATATTATAATTAATATACATATTAGTAATATATCTTTTTTATACATATGCATATATATATATTAAGAGTTTGCATATATGAAATTATTTACATACAAGTCAGAACATGTATTCTATTTTATAAATAAAATTTAAATACTTTGATCTTTAAATACTGAATACTTTACAAATAAATCAATAAATCAATTATATTAAATGTCTACAAACACAAGTATTGCTACGTTTTTATTTATCGTTTTACAGAATTTCATTTCCTGCGCGATGAATTCTGTACTATACATATACGATGCGGTAAAATCAAACAGGACAATTCTAACAAAATAATCGTGATAAAGCAACGAATTTAATTACAAGCTTTCGAGATCTATGTTCGCATTGGAAACATTACTGCTCCGTTTTCGGTTGTAATTTCGAACTAAAATAAAACTAAAAATAAAAAACTAAAAATAAAAAGCTCAACGCATGGAAATGTAAATCAGTGCAAACAATAATTATCACAATAAAAAAATATTTCTCTACTTGTCCTATATAATTCAAGCATGAATACACGAAACACGTGCGAAAACGGAAAATTACATTGCACAATCTAACAAGTTATCGTTGCCTAAATAAATACATATTATAGATCCGCATTATTGTTATTTAGAAAGCTTTTCTTAGTGGTATTTCGCAAACACCCGGTTTAGTCTACGGGTGGAATAAGCGCGCGACCTGGACCTTTGGACGATAAAGTTAATGGACTTCATTTACATTGCATAATTGCGACGAAAACGGAGCCAGCACTCAAATTATACGCAAGGACCAACGACCAGAACCAACAGCAAAGGTACCCTTTGAATATTCGGTATGCTTAAAACACTCATTTATACTGTACACGTCTGTTAAGTATACCACGGATTTGAGAATTAATTGACTACAGACGTAATGTTTAAATATATTTTTATTGCATTAAGTTATCATAAAATTTATAATAGAAAGAATAAGTTACGATTAATTAGGTATATTTTAATTTAAATATGTTTCATTTACGTTCTTTTTGTATGATTTATCATCCTATGTCTCAACAGTTTACCTTAAAATTATGTAATAAATATATTTTTATTTTTATTTGCAAAAATCTCCACAAAATCTGTAATATTAATAAATAAATAAATCGTTAAAGAACATTAAGTAAAAGTATAAAAACACTGCATTTGTTCTTTAATCTTATCAATGCAAACACTCTGCATACTAGATTTGCATATATTCAAGTAATATTTGTAATTGGATTATAGATGTAAAATAAAGTCAAATGACCTTTTTTTCATGAAATGCGTTTTTGTGAAAAATAACATATAATAAACAATAAACTCCGCTTTTGTTTTTTTTTTTAGATACATATTTTTAGATACATATTTTTAGACACATATTTAATATAATAATTGGTATTAAATTTGACATATTAATCATTTTTATTTAAATATGAAATATAGTTTGTAATTTAAAAAAAAAATGTTAATTATTTTTTTAACGAAATTTATAATTTTAGTCATCCCTTAAACTTTCGAAAGTCATTATAGAAGAATCTGAAATTTCGTCCTTGTTGACATTATGTTGATATAATTTTCCTTGTTCTAAACTCCATCAGAAATATTATAGTTTCTTTGTTAGATGTTGGTGTTACCTTGAAGAGCAATAAATTATTGTAAACTGTGCAATTTTAAATGTGCAATATATAATATAAAAACAGATAAATAGAAAATACGTTTTTTTTTATGTCTTTTCCTATTTATTAAAAAATCGGTATTCTTACATCTCTAGAATAGACTGCGTTTAGAATTATAATAATAATAATTATTATATATATATATATTAAAAAAGTCCGAATATATATATTCGGACTTTTTTGCCACAAAAACGATAAGTGAAAGAAAAGTGTTTTGGCTATAATTACATAGTAAAATGATTATGATTAGGAATTCTATTCTTGTAATTACTATACTACTGTAATGTTAAATAATAAAAATTTAATAATAATAATTACATTTATAGTTTCATATATTGAAAAAATATATATAGTTGGCAAAAATGATTAAAAATTTTATAAATGTTTACATAGTGCCACTATATTTTTTTAATATAGAGAACTGTAAATATAATTATTATCACTAACAGTATAATATATTATATATATATATATATTCAAATAGAACTGTTGACTTTAATTATTTTACTATGGAGTTATATTCATAAATAACAAAGAGCTTTCCTTTCAGTGTGATGATACTACTAGTGACACTTGACTAGAACATGAATATTATTTTATATAAGTTATCATATATAGATGCAAATTCAACTACCTTTCAACCTGTTTCAGCTAATATCTTCGCACAACGCATTTCGTTAAAAACACGTGATCAAGTATCGGTAAGAATTGAAGCATTAAAGATATCAATTTCATCGATCGAACAGAAAATACATTTATTTCGATGAGTGCATCATCGTGCTGAGCCAATATAGAAGTCCGCTGATATTTTTGCATGGCGAGGAAGCAATATAGATATCAAAAGCAGAAAGTTGCATAGCTTTTAGTATGTACATTTGCATACAACATTGCCAACAAGTCTGCTCCAAAAGTGAACGAACTGATGTTGAAACGTAGAAATGAATTCCACATGAAGCGAATATCTTGAAAATGATTTTGTTATCAATTCTTCAATTATTTTAATGTGGTTTTTTTCTGCATTGTTTATAGCAAGTTAGAGATTTCCGGAATACTAAATCAAGCCGATTTCATCACGAAATCAACACCGCGAACTTACGTAGCTCCTGTACGATGTCATGATCCCTCGAACAACGAAGAAACTTCAAAAGAAGAAAACAGGTCCTCAGATGCGCTTCCTGCAGCTGGTTTCACCAACCACCATCAAGCATCTACACCACCATTACACGATTCACCGGCACTGGTTCCTTGGTTCACCGGCCCGACTGCGATAGAATGTTGAAGAGAAAAAAAGAAGATGATATCAAGGCCAAGAGTGACTAACCGATTGATTGTCTTAAGAAACACCTCCGCGACCTCATAGAAGAGAAAAGTGGCGAGCGTTGCGAAGACGCTTCGTTTCGAACGAAGCTCGGACCCTGAAGAGCCGGCGACCCGCAAGGCATGCTGTGGTCCCTCTCGTTCTTGTTCTCTCTTACTCTCTTTCTGATTTTCTTCTCTCACTCAGCGCTCTCTGCGTCTCTTCTTCCTTCTTCATGACTTCCCTTCTGCCCGAGAAGTTATAGCTCCTTGTCACACTCGAGGTGCTCACTCGAGCCCTATTTTAAGAATAGCTTTGTATTTTCTCTGTCTTGCTCTCTATTCGTTTCTGCTTCTTCGTCTTCTGCTTCATCGGCTGTGAGGAAGACGTAGCTTCGAGAGGAAAGACCAGGGATAAGGATAAATCTCGTACGTGCGAGTACGTGCATTTCCGCTCAAGCAGAAACGAAATCGCGATATGATGATAAAAGTGATTAACAAAAACATCGGCCTAATTAACAAAATAATGACAGCAGAATTGAAATTAAAAAAAGAATTCTCAACTTATCGGTGACAAACTCTTGGAAAAACGTAAGACTATAAATATTATTTGCTACTAATCGCGCACGCGCGATAAGATTTGTTAAACCTTTAATATTTCTCTGAATCCTAATTATTAATTATATTAGACATAATATCATTATTTAAATAAATTTAAATTTAATTAACAAAGAACTTTCTTGCTTTAGACTATATAGTAGTGTTACTGATTAATTTTATCAATTGTTAATTTAATTCTAATTCATATATAAAATGAAAAATTTTTATTTTATGCTTGTTCTCAAAAATCTTATATTTCTTTGATTTTTTTACATAATAATTATCAAATATTAGCTATTTATATTAGGTAATTATTTGTATTATTATCTGAAAAGAAAGATGACAAAAGATATTCTAAACGAATCTGTAGAAACACAACAATATGTAATTTCAAGCTTAATCAAACTATTCAAAGCTTATAGTTTTAATTATCAAAGCTTAAAGAGATTTCAAGTTCTCTCGATGCTGAGAGCAAATGATCTGCCTGAAGACACAATGAATCACTTGCAAAACTATAGTCATCTTTGTCTAAGAAATAAGGACAATATTGTCACAAAATCGTTTCCTGTTGGATTCTCTTTCACGTGATGATGTGGTCTCTTGTGAGAAGTCTATAGAACTTCACAAAAGCAGAAACTCCTTCTAAGAAATCGGTAGAGGAGAGTATCCCCAAACAGGATTTATATTGTTACCGTTGGAACAACGGAAGAGTAAGAACGAAGACTTAGCATGATCTGAAAGAGCTCGAAAGGTTTCACTAAGTTTCTAAGCTGATGTTAGAGTGTTGACAGATTCCAGCTTTGACCAGATTAATTGTGAAAATTCCTTTGAAACTGAGAAATTCCCTTAATCCACGATTCTTGTGGGTGAGTGCGTGCGTGCGTGCATGCGTGCGTGTGCGTGTGCGTGTGCGTGCGTGAGTGTGTGTGTGTGTATGTGTGGGAGGGGGGGGTGTAAACATTTCATTATTTAAGTTTTTTTTTTTCATATTATATTCCTATTAATCTCAGAAATATAATTAATAGATGTAAAATACTTTCAATAGTTCAAATTTCATTGCTTTGTTATCAAAATTAAAATTTAAAAAGAATATATAATTAATTTAATCTTTTTAATGACTTAATAAAAACTATTCAAAATACATCTATCTTTTTCACTGCGTTTTTGCTCTACGAATTTACAACATCTAATGTTGATGGCACAATTATGATATCGAAATATGTAATGTACGTATACAATGTAACGTTAAGTTTTTAAATTAAATTTATATTTCATATTAATTTATTAGAATGTTAAAACTTTAAATGTTTATTACACATATCTATATTCGAATTTGACTCTAATTTGTCTTTCTTGATATTTTTGTTATTTAAAAGAGTCCTTTAATTTATTTGTTGTAATAATTTTTGTTATTATACAATATTTTTCTAATTAGAAACTACAAACTTTTAATTAACTTTTAATTTTATTTTAGTTAATAAATAAAATATCTTGTCATTAATATTTACAATTATTAGAAATAGTTTGATAATAAAATTTAAATTCATAATTTTATTTTTTGATAATAATATACATATACACATATATTTTATAGAATACAACATTCTGGAATATTATTATCATTTTTATCAAATTCTTTGATTAAACAAAGATAATTTTTCTTTAACAAAACTTTACAATTTAAAGTTTTTTTAAAAACAGTTGTCCTAATATTTTTAAACAAAAGTAAATATCAACATCTTTGTAAATATTTTTAATATTTTAAATATTTATTAATTTTTATCATATGTCTTTTTTTTCTCATCAGATATTAAAACATAAATATTTTTTTATTCGTTATTAAAAATTTTAAAAATTGAAGATGTAAGATTTTTGTAAAAAAGAAACAAAAATTTTTTAATCTGCGTATAATTTGATATACTTAGTCAGTAATTATATAATTAAACATAGTATCATTATATACTCTGAAGCAAAAGAAATCGCAATTATACGTAAATTTATTTAAACATAAAATAAGTGGCATATCTAATAACTATATAATGAATAATTACAATTTATAAAATTAATCAATGATTTAACAATTTAAATAAAAAATACAATATTTCAAATTTTAAATTCGTTTCTTTGATTTTGTTAATATTAAATTTGAACTGTGTTTAATATTTCATTTAGTTTATAATATTATTATTCTGTTAACTGTGCCGATCTTTATTGATCATTTCTGTCATCATATTGTTACTACATATTAAATTACTTACTATTTATGAAATCTAATAAATATTTGATTATTACATTAAGCTAACTGGACTTTGTGCTGCCAGCCCTCGTGAAGCATTAAAGTAATATTGTCTTTTACTAGATATCAAATGATAAATACTGTACTTGAAGAAAGACTTAAAGCAAAGTTATCGATGGAGACTAAAGCAAACCATAATACTCAAGTTGAAAGCTTTCTAAATCGGTGGCGCTACAAGAATATTCTCAAAAACTTCAGATTGACAATAATGCTGCAAAAACTTGCATTCTTAACTCCATTATATATTTAAAAAAATAGCGTTTGTGTTAATTAAATATATAATTTTAGATATAGCATACAATATT
>Ga0157363_1001761_pt1 | contig 18428 bp, 12 predicted proteins | sample AttsexASBM1_FD_111477 | JGI IMG/M metagenome (GOLD analysis project Ga0157363, IMG submission 111477) | Fungus gardens microbial communities from leaf cutter ant in Ribeirão Preto, State of São Paulo, Brazil - Atta sexdens ASBM1 | ecosystem: Host-associated > Fungi > Mycelium > Unclassified ... | reverse complement strand
GATGAACGTTATCTCTTTCTTAATTAGTTAAGAAGAAGACTTAGCGTTCATCTTAGCGTACTTGAATAAATGGTATTGCACAAACTTTCTAATATCTACGAATAAGCATTTCGCGCGTTAAATTGCGGCGCTCAGAGACTAGAGAGACGAGAACAAACGGAAGAGAAAAACGCGGGGTGCAAGAAGCAAAGGAAGACGAAGAAGAAGAAGAAGAAAGGAGCGAATCGAATCGAGAGTGTTCGGCTGCAAGCGAAGGTTAAAAGAGGGGAGAAGCACGCGTCCGCCACGCTCCCCGTATACACACCTGGGACCAGTTGGTCAGCGAGAGGAAGGCCCTTCTACCATTGGCCCACAACCAAAATGTCCAATTATTAACAAATTATGATCGCGAAATTGGGGAGTCTTCCGGAAATACGGAAACGAGAACTAGGCAAGGAGGATCAAGCGAGAGATCCGCGACCGTATCGCTAATATCATCGACAGGCTACCCCCAAATGATTCGTCTTCCCCGAAAGATTCGCCTTCGAATTATTAAGATCCGTAATATCTCGGGAAAAACTCTTAAGCAGCGCCTAATTGCTGATAGACATGAGAATAAAATAGATATTATAGCTTCTAAAAAAAATATAATAATTATAGACAGACGGATGATCTTAAATTCTGTTAAAAGATCTGTGCACGTAGAAATAAAGAGCATCGCACTTTTTAAATTGATCCGATAACATTTAAGGGCACTCGTACGATATCATGTCGGAAGGAGCGAAATTAGTGGAGCGAATTTCCTTCCCCGAAGACCAACCGTTCGTAGTTCCTCGCGATGGGGATTCGCTGCGTCTCTCCTGAGACCTTTCACGAGACTTTATAGGGCACCTGCCTCCCCATTACGTCGTTGCATTTCGTTATGTAATCGCGTCGTACTTGATTCCCCCAAATATACGTTTCCATATTTAAATCGAATATTGTCAATCCGTAATCGATATGATTGTCATGTGCGCCCGTAAAGCACCGTAAAGCCGTCTCTTCGGACAATAGTTTTAACGATCGTAGGACGGCGCGGCGACACGTAGGGATAAATAAAATGATGTTCAAAAATTGCTGTAGATCGTAATTTATAACCAATTGAGATACATTTTTTTTTATAATCAATTGTTAATAAATTTTAAAGAAAACTGTGAAATTAGACTTTTAAAAAAGACTGATATGCAATATTATTAATAATTATTTTATTAACATTATTAATAATAATTATTATACATAATATGATATGACTCAAATAATGAAAGGAAATTATGTTAAGAAGAGCTACAAGCTAAAGAAGCTTTTACTTTGGTTCATAGCTCTTCTTAATGTAATTTCCTTTATTATTATTATTATTATTATTATTAACAATACTATTAATAATTTAATACTATTAATAATAATTATTATTAATAATAATTATTATTATAATAATTAAATTACACCTATATTAATATTATACTCTGGAATTAGTGCAATATTAATGTAATATTAGTATTGTACATTTCAGTCATTTTTTAAAATCCAACTCCACAGATTTTTTTTTAATTTATTAATTAAAAAAAAATTTGTCTCAATCCGTTAAAAATTACGGTAGTTATTTTTGAACAGTAAATTTATATTTGTCTTCACTGTGTGTTGGTTACGGTACCGGTAATACTAAGAGAGGCATCTGGTTTTGCGGTACACGCAACATATACAGTTAATTCGACCGTTCGAAAATTCTTTATAGCTGGAATATGATTACACGCATTTCACTCGAACTCAAAACTTTTGTGTTGCGTCTAATCATCTTAAACGCGCATCCTCGCGGTAGGTCGATAGACACAGGCGCACACGAAGTCGTTGATTATCCCAGCATAGACAGCCTCTTTTGGTTTTCGAAATTTTCTTTATGTTTTCTTTCTCTTCCATAATACGAGATTATATCGAATATATGAAGTCAATCAAATATAATATACAAAAGAATGAAAAGTAAAGCAGCGTTTTTATTCTGCTTAGATTAGTTCGAATTTGGATTGATTTGAATTCTTTAATTTCACGTAACTAAATCAACATTAGCAAAGCAGTCAAAATGACTAGTTTGTAATTAAAAAAAATTACTTAAATTTGTAATGCTGCATTTTTTACTTCCAAGACTTTAGTTGCAATATGTAAACGATTAAATTGATTAATTGATTAATGATTAAAATGATAATTTACTTTCTCTTTTCAATCCCTCTTTTTAAAGATATCAAAATAATATAATTAAAAAATAGAAATTTTAATTATCAATAATACTAATATTAATCCTTTGAGTGGTATAATTTTTAATGCTCGATTACTTCTCCGTGGTAAATTTTTTCAAAAATAATGATAATACAAAATGATAATCATAATTATAAATTTATACGACAAACAATTATATATATATATAATAGACCTAAGATAATATAAAATATATTCATATAATACATATAAAACATTAGAAGTAAAAATACAATTAATAGTGCTCACTCTGAAATGGAGAACGTAAACATACCGTACCATTTAAAGGACTAAGTTTCAATTTTGAAAGATAGTAGGTAGAACGCAACTGCGAGAATTTGATAATTATTATTGTTATTGTCACAATTATATTGCATTTTATCAACGATTACGCTTTTAATCAAGTTATTTGTAATATCAAAGGGCAATAAAAAATCATGTAAAAATCGTCGGCGGTGCCGAATATAACTACAAGGAAGAGAGATCGGCAGTGAGATTAAAAATCCAACCAATAATTGAACTAACTTGGTCTAACTATACCGACAGGAAACTCTGAGTAAATTGAAAATTTCCAATGACATTAAAAACACATTAGCAGGGACTAAGCAGGAAGCGGAACGACTTTTGACAGTCCATTTGTTTTCACGTGTAGATTACATGCCAAAAAGGCCGACAATGAACTTTCACGCGGTCTTTAATCTCGCTCTATGAGAAAATCCTGCCGATGTCACATATTTGTGTCATCATAAAAAATGATAGGTTCTATGCTGGAAGAACAACGAAACATGTAATAATCGCTTTTTAATAAAATAGTGCATTATAAATTATATATATAGGAACAAATATTTAAGATATAAAAACGTTTTTATGGTTTATGGTTTAGAAAAAAATATTTTTTCTTATAAAACAAATCTAAAAAAATATTATTAATTTCAAAAATATTTAAAAATAAAAGAATCCGAATTAAGTTTTAAGAATTAGTATAAAGAATAAATTTCTATTTTTCTTTAGATTATTCTCACACATCAGTTTTATAAAAGAATTAATAAAAATTGGATTGACCAAGCAAAATTAGGATTATTTACATAGAAAACAACAGTCATAAAAAGTAGCAGATAAAAAGGCTCTTATGTCATCGACCAAAAGCGAGGATCCCGCTTGGAATAAGATTACTCTTCGATTAGACCCACGTTCTGAGCATCGGTTTGATTAATCGCCGTTCCTCGGCCGGATATATTTTCGCGCATAGAGTTTTATGAAGATATTAACGAAGGGTCGTTTTCGGTCATAAGCGGCCATAGCAAGCCATAAGCGGACGCGCGCAAAAAGGAGCAGCAGGTCGGTGCTGGTTTTGGCGCTGCCTAAGACGCCTGAGCCGACCACCGATCGTACGACCGATAACCCGGTTAACCCCACCAGTCTGTTATTATAATATTTGCCGAGCCGAAATATAGTGATTGCTTATTTGCTTGGGCCCAATTACGTTCAAGCGCGCGCCAGCTAAGGGCCCGCGCTACGTGACGACGTGTAGGGGGATAGGTACGAGAAGAAGGTGCACTTAGTCCCGAACGAACCCGACCAACCACCCACCCCGTATCCTATCTACCTACCTGCTTCGGCTCACATCGGCGACGTTATAACGATTAGGTTCGCACGATCAGATACAGACGGATGTAATGTCTATTATTGCTCGCGGAGAACGCGTTACGTCGAATGCTTCAGCGATATCGATAATTTTTCCATGAAAAATCACGCCTTTTCTTTCCTCGTTAACGAGCCGAAGAAATCAAACAAATCGTGAAGAAACGTAAAGAAAAGCTGTAGTTTTACAAAATCTTGGCACCTTCGCAAAAAAATTATATATCCGTAGAATACAAACTAACAGTAGTATTATATCAATATTATAATTTTCTACTTAACAATATGTAATATAATAATAAATACAACACTTACAATACTTAACAGTTACACTGTTGAGTACGAAAATTATAACATTGATATAATATTATTGTTAGTTTGTGTTCTGCGGGTAGTTAATTTCATTTTATTTTTATTTAAATACTGATAACGTATATTTTCTTCGTTGGCTGGTCAATATTACGATAAAAGAACGAATGAATTAATAAATTAATAATTGTTGCATAATAATTCGGGAACAAACTTATAATACCACAGTCGCTGTAAAAATGTTGTATTATAATACATGAAGACATATTCTCCTTACTTTCTGTATTCAAATATAAAAAGAAATAAAAATTTCTTGATTTATTTATGGTTTCCATAGTTTTAGCAGACCGTCCTCGCTGTAAGAACATAATAAATTTTGATGGGGATGATGCGCCAAGCCGATTACATCCTTCTCGTGTATCTAAAAAGGCCGCGACGCTGTTAATCGGGATAAACAAATATTATAATAAAACATAAAGGCATACTCACATTGAGCGTTCTCTCGAGCTTTCCCGACGATGTGGAAAAACAGTACAGTACAAGATCTTCACCAACGCAATAGATAAACTCGCCACGTGGACTCACCACTGTAGTTACAAAGTCACCTCCCTCTCGTTTACCGCTAGAAAACGATCTCACTATTTGCCCTTGCATATTCATAATTACTACCGTGTTAGAACGATTGCACACGACGAAGTGCTCCGGATTTCGAGGAAGGGTATGTATACTATTCACTGTGAGATCAGCGGCTCCCAATGATTTGTAAGTGCCTATGCATTCGGTAGTTTTCAAGCTCCAAATTTTTACAGTTCCATCCGACGACGCGCTACAAAATAAAGAATGACACTTATTTATTTTATTTAAAAAAAAAACAGATTTTTTTCTTGTTTATAATAATAATATACCTAATTATATTATGACCATCCGAAGAAAAAACGACTTCGTTCACAAACGAAGAGTGACCGCGGAATTCCTTGAGAGTTTTTCCAGATTTAAGACCGTGTACCCTATGAAATTTGTGAATAAGATTGTTAATAATATTCTATTTATTGTTAAAGTATATTCGAAATGTAATTCATTTATATTACCTTATACTGGTATCGAACGAGGCTGACAATATTTGACTATTATCTCTGCTAAACTGTAGGCAAGTCACGCCTTTTGAATGCGCCTTCTCGAATTTCCTCAAACACAGTCCACTCTGTACCCTCCAAACCTTAATTTTACCATCCTGACCACCGCCCGCCAACATCTCGCTGTCACGACTGAACGACATTGACAGGACCGCTTGCTCCATCATCATAAAGTTGTCTTGCGCCTGATATTTCAAATCTTTTCTAATTTTACCAGTTGTAAAGTTCCACACTTCAATAAAACCATCCACTGAACCAGTCACTAAGTATTGACCATCGGGCGAGAAACGCGCGCACTCCACGTGTGATTTCTGACCGAATTTGATTTGTTTCGACAATTGCGTTGGATACTTCTCGTCTTCTTGGTCACGAACCGCCGCTTTTCCTCGGAACAAATCTATCGTGGTGCCAGGCGGTAGTAGACCCTGATGTTGCTGCCACTTCAACGCTTGTCCTAACAGAGCAAGCAATCTGCTAGATGGTACTACCGACACTTCGCCAGCAAGAGCGGTGGCTATGTACGCTCTCCGTTTTTCCTTCGTGCTTCCGTCGGGGTATGCCTCGCGCGGATCGAAATACGAACGTGCAAGTAGATTCTCTATAAATTGATAGATATATAATATTACAAGTAACATTAACAATATATAAAATAAAATTATAAAATAAAAATTTTAATTAAATGTGATAGACATATACCTAAATGAATATATCTCTCAGGTTCTTGTTGCTTCATCATAATCATAGGATCAGTCTGTCTTAATAAGGAACGTGCTGCACCTAATTCTCGTAGTTCAATTAATTCTAAAACAACCTAAGACAAAATAAAATCTGTGAATTTTGTAAGAAAATATAATAATATATTATAAATAATTGATTTAGTTTTGGAAAAATCTATATACAGATTTAAAATAGATTTATTTTCAGCTGAATTTTTTGTATAATTCTTCTTTCTTCTTTTCCTTTCTACGTTGAAGAAAAAAAGGAAAAAGATGAATAGTGCAAGAAGATGTTAAAAGAACAAGGCCATTATTTACAAGATGACTTAAGGATATTATATTATTTTTAATGTATAATTTTAATTTAAGATATCTACCTGTTCGTACAAGTCTATGAGTTTCTTGTCAGGTAATTTTAATGACTGTATAGCTTTCAGAACTGTATCCCAATGGCCATTATTTATATCCGCAACAAATCCATCCACACTGTCTACAGTATTCAGCGACACACCAGTTTCCTCCTGTATACAAAATATATTAGTAAGCATGCATAAAAAAGTACTATCTCTATTTTTCTCAGAATTTTTATTATACAAATTAAAACACTTTTCAGAAATAAAGTCTACATCTTTTTTCTAGAATTTTTCATAAATCTGAATTCCAAAATATTCTAAAATTTCTAATGATGAATTCAATTATTCATCATTATTAAATTCATATCGAATTATATTCATATTGAATGTTAAAGTCTGCTATATAAAGTATCTAAATACAATGGCATAATATAATCAACATTGACAACAAAATAATACATATATATTCTGTTAAATTCTGACAAAATTTCACCAGGATAAAACGTTGAGAAGAAATTACTTGTAAGGTTTGCAGTGTCTTGACAAGGTTTGACTCCTTAAGATACTGTTGTATCAATCGGATCACACTGAAAAATAATCAAATACATTACGATATACAATTTATATTTTTAACAATCTAGTAGTCAGAATATCATCGTACTCACTCGGCAGACTCTATTTCAATCGACATTTCCACGTATCTTGCTATTTAAACACGTAAAACAACAAACTTCAAAGGTTATGTTCCTAAGCAACTTGCGATGTTTGACGCGGTTGACCGTACATCCGCATCGTTCACGAATGCGGCGTGGAAATGAAAATAATCGCAGTCGCCAGATCGTAATCAAATATCGAAGACACGTTCGTTCTCCGAGGAAAACAATTCCTCCGCGCAAAGTCAAAACTCTCCTCACAGCAATACCTGCCAAGTGCTGGCCGCTCTCGTCAGATAGCGTTACGATGGCATCGTGCTCCAGATTCTCTTCTACCTAGTCCATCCTGGTCTGCAGCGTCAATAACACACTGGCTACATAAATAAAAATGTGGCTATTTAAAATTGGCTCTTCGGCAATGTGAGAACCGCGACCTTTAATTGGACCGTGAGTATCGCGGGACATCCGTTTTTTTACCCCTCGCATTCTTAATTTTCGAGACTGCGAAAAATCGACCCCAACGGCCCGCAGTATTCTCGTATACATCTGCCAGAAAGTGTGATGGCAAAGTAGTTTTTTTTGTTTTGTTTTTCTTATTTGTACCCGTTATATTGTGTTCTTCCAAAATCCTGTTACCTTAATTGTTTAGCATTTAAATTCAGAGACATGTTATAGAACATCTCACAGAACAGCAATTGCACGTGTGTTATGTGTAAAGCTATGTCCTTACTGGAGCAACAAGGCAGAAATTTTTGTTACCTGCTGCCTCTCCGAATGTTCCCGAATTCCAAGTATTTTCTTTCGATTGAAAACATGCGACAAACAGCAAACTTTTTGCTGGCGATAGAAATATCAATAAACTTTTGGTAATAACTGGCAATTTTTCAAGAAACGTAGAATATCAACAAAGTTTCTTTTTACTTCAGTAAGGACATAGACTATGTTTCAAAATGCACTGTCAGTATTAAAAATCTATAGTGTACTTTTTAAATTCTTTGGAGTGGAATCTTACTCTAAAGAGTGAAAACTGAACTAGTCTTGAAAAAGAATAGTTCAAATTTTAATCTATTTTAGCTATAATGTAAATTAATTTTAATTTTGGTTTAACTTACTTTTTATTTTCTAGAAATAGAAAAAAATACAAATTAAATTAATTCAATTCAAGTTAATGTACATTGCTAGAAATGATTCTATGAGTGAGATTTCATTCTTCAGAGTGATTCATCTAAAAATTTTAGAGAATATGTATATAATATAAACTATATTTTCAGTGCTGACAGTGAATTTTAAAACACAGCCATAATTTACATGCTCTACTCATTTTCAGATTTCAAAGTGCAAATTTTTATATTTTTCAGATCAACGGCGACCTTCCTCTAATCATGAAAGTCAGTCTTCTGTTTGCTATTCTGCTTCCAACATGGGCCAACGCGATTGTGTGTCCGCAGCATTGCTTGTGCAAATCTGTCGGTGCTCAAGCTGAGTGGTTACGTCTTAAATGTAGCGATGGCTTAGAAGAAATTAAAGATATAGATGTCAACAAGGTCAACGTGGAACTTATACAATTGTAAGACTGTTCTATATATCTTTTATGTTTTTTGGTTTCTGACAATAGTGCGATAATAGTCAAATTAATTACAGAGACTTGAGCAAAAATGTCATTTACGTTGTTGAAGTGGATGCATTTAAAAATTTGACAAATCTCAGACGGCTTGATTTATCGAAAAACAAGATTATTTCTATAGGCGAGGGTTGTTTTAACGGCTTGGCAAACTTAGAGCGATTGTAAGAATTCGTACATAAATAAAAGCTCATCTGCAAATTTGCTTTATGCTTGCTTTTATTTATAGATTAACTTTACTTTTGATTCAGTTTAGTCTTCATCTTTTTCTAGTTCTAAAAATGAAAAAAGATGAAGAATAAATGAAGAATCAAGAGAATAAAATTATTCTATGCTAAAATCTACCCATATAATTTTATAATCTTATAAAACTCGTAATTTCAGGGATTTGAGTCAGAACCAGATATCAATAATAGATAGCTATGCATTCAAAAAATTACCGAATCTCAAAAGGCTGTAAGTCTAGAATGAATTAATACATTTGACAGTTAATATATTTGAACACAGTTTTCTTATAGAGATATTTTTTTCTTATGCATTTTTTTGCTTTGTTGCTCTAGCGATTTGTCTGGAAATAAAATTACTGCTCTGGCGCCGTCCTTATTTCATGATTTGTTGGCCTTAGAGCGTTTGTAAGTTAAAGCGAAATTTATTTACGCTAGCAAATATTAATTTTACTAGCTTTCTATGTGTATATATTATTATATAGAAATCTACTTTATAAACATACAAATACATGTATCTATATATTTTAGGAAATTAAATGGAAACAGTTTAACTACTTTAAAAGAAGGCACATTTCACGGGCTTAACATATTAAAACAACTGTAATACAAATTTCTACTTATTTTTTAATTAATATATAATTTTTTAATTAATATATAATAATTTTTAATTAATGTATAATTAATATATAATCTATATAAAATTTATAACATTTATGTGACATTTCAGAGATTTGTCTAATAATCCTTGGAAATGTGATTGCGATCTATATTGGTTTAGTAATTGGATCTACAATTCTTCAATTAAATTGAAGTAACGTATATTGCGCACCTCTGATTAATTACGATTACTTACATTGAAGTTCTTCATGTTTAATTTAATATTTTCAGTCTAACGCCAAAATGCTCGTCGCCAACGTTTGCCAAAGGGCAATCGTTGAAGAAATTAAAATTCTGGGACGAGCTTCAGTGTCAGTGGATGTCGCCAGCAATTGAAATTCGTCCAATTCAAAACCAAGTAGTCTTCGCTGGAGATTCGATTACCTTAAAGTGCAGAGCACCCAGCGTTACTGTAGACAAAAGTGCCAGATTGAATTGGTTGTGGTATCCTAATGCGTCGGCCGAAATCGTAGACTTAAATTCTTATAGAGATCCGCGAAATTTACCTAATATTAAGGTTGACAACAGGTATCTGCCGGATAGTGGTATTGTGGACAGGTAATATAAAGTTTCTTAAATTGCCCTAAAAAATATTACTTAACTCATATTATTTATAACTCATATTATATTATAAACTTCTTAACTCATAACTGAAACATATGAGTGACACTTGATGGAGAGAAATCTTTGGACATTTTTCTAATTTTAAATAGTATAATTTGTGATAATTTTGTTTTATTCATATAGGCTAATTATTGTACTTATGCTAATTATTGTATTTATGCTAAGTTTAAGTGTTGCAATTTTTTTACGAATTGAAAATTTTAAAATTTCTAAAATTAATAACAAAAAACTTAAGTAAGTTTTAAGGACCCATATGTTTCTTTAGCACAAAAAATATATATTCCTATTATGAATAATTAATAATTATACAATTAAAAATATAAAGAATAGAATAGAAATTATTATAATTATTAAATAATTGTAAGATAGAATAAAAATTATTATATATCTTTTGCTGTTTCTTAGTGCTCTTAGTATTATCCCGATCAAGGAGGAACATAATGGACAATGGAATTGTTTATTAGTTTCTGTAAACGGCAACAAATCGAAAGCAGTCAGTGTCATCGTAATATCCGAGCATACGCGTTATTGCCCTCTAGCAGGTAATTAATAGAATCTTAGCATTAAAGAATCGTTAATCATGTATTCTCCTTTTAGTAACGAAAAACAACAAAGGTATTTATACGTGGCCTAAAACAATAGTGGGATGGAAAGCGGAGTTGCCGTGTGAAGTCGATCGTCTCTCGGGCTTGATGCAAGCGCCTTTGAAAGCTTTTTATCACTGTAACACGAGCGGTCAGTGGGAACGTCTAAATACGGAATCATGTCCATACATATCTCACACAACGAAAATCTTAGAGCAATTTTCAAAAGTTAATCTGTCCTTAACGAAAAGCAGTCTCCTGGAGACAGCCAAAAGATTTAAAAATTACACGGGAAATGGCTCGGTGAAGTTAACAGATCCAGTTGAAATCCATTTCATCGTGCGAACTATAGAGAATTATTTGAATTTCTTAATAGATGAAAAGGAACTTGGAATCATGTTGGTCGACATCGTCAGTTCGATGATGAAATTGCCGAAAGAGATGTTAAAGAGAGCGGAAATAAATTTCAAAGCCTGCACGAGACTGATCAAAGCGATCGAACATATTACAGAATTTACACCGTCCATACAATCGCATAAAAAATACATGGCACTCGAGGAGTTTCGAGTAAAGCGCGACAGTTTCGGCGGATTAACATGTACATGGTATACAAATATCGCTGCAAATGTCGATTCGGACACAAGATTTCTGCACTGCACAACAATTAACAGGACGACGCCGATTAATACAAAGGACAAGGCAATCGAGGCTTCCATTCAATTACCTGCCTCTTTGCTGCAACACTCACAAGACAGTGCAATAGCTCAACAGCTTATGATATATATGTATAGCGACAGCAGATTCTTTCCTAAGACGATTGCAAATGATAGCATGGACATATCAACGTGTATTGCCGGCAGTAAATTAAGTGAGTCGAAAACTATATAGTACATAAAATTTAGGTTTCTCTTCTTTAACCCTTCGAAGCTGACGTCAAAATCTGTAACAGAGTAACTGAGTCTGTGAGAGCGCTCCATTTAATTTATGTTGAAAAAAGACACTAAAAGACACTAATTAATTCAAGCAACCAAAATAACATAATTTGAATAAAAAAGAATAAATATTAAATTCATTTTGATAATAATAATTCAAATTTGCAAACATGACATAAAAAATATAATTAAGTGAATCCAATAGACTCACGTTAGCTCCGAAAAGATATAATTGAATGGGTCCATCATCAGCTCCGAAGAATTAAATAAGTTGTGTAATTTTTTACAGTTGGTACATCGGTACGAAATCTGTCCGAACCGGTTTACATTATGCTAAAGGCACCGTTGTATCATTATAACGGAAAAAGGCCGAGACCAGTAGTATGGGATGAAACATTGAACAACATAGGAGGATGGACCAGTGATGGATGCCATTTAATTAACCTATTAAGTAATAGTCTCATAGTTTTTCATTGCGACAGATTGGGTTATTATGGACTTTTGCAGGATATTTCGTATTTTGATATGGATGGAAATAAGTACGAAAGTTTTCTATACGTATATTTTTTTGAAGTTTTCTTTTCGATTATGATTCTATCACTATTGCATGTGACTTTTGCAGTTTACACGGAGCAAAATTCAGATACTCACATCCGGCGATATACATCGGAAGTTTCGTGACGATAACTTGCTTGATGATCACGTCCGTGACATATATTATTTCTTATACATCTATCACGATGCCTAAAAAAGCAAAACATTCCATTATCAATACTTGGTTTGCCATGGCACTATTATCATTTCTATACAGCATCGGTATCCAGCAAACAGAGCACATCGAGATTTGTCAGGGTGTCGGTCTTACTTTACATTATTTGTCGTTGTGTTGCCTGCTGTGGATGGCAGTATCTGCCAGGTATATCGCCTATGTTCTGTGATTTTCTATTGTAAAATTCTGTAAAATATAAAATTCTTTAATGATTGATTTTGCTTTTATTTTACTGGATTTAAATGTAAATCAATCATATATGAAAAAATTTTATAATAGTATTAGTATAATTTCAAAGCTGCTTGTTTTACTGAACGCAGCCATCATATATGCCTCTCAAAGAAAACAAAATATTCATCGAGATCCTTTTGTTTCAGCAATATGCATAAAAAACTGACGAAACCAGGCCTCAATGTGATACCCGACGATGAACTTCCGAATCAACCCCTACCTAAGCCCTTGTTAGGACTCTACTTGGTCGGATGGGGTGTAGCTTTGATAATTTGCGGAATATCTGGCGCAATTAATCTACGTGAATACGCCGGTTATTCTCATTGCTTCCTCACGTCCGGACCGGCGCTCGCTGCGCTTTTTATACCATGTGGAATTTTAATCGCGTATCTGCTAATCTTCCTCTTGCTCATCAGACGTGCGATTCAGAACGTCGACATGAACACGCAATTGTCTGAGGGTACTCAGGCAACGGAGAACATGGATTTGGAGTTATTGGAGCCAAACGCGAATCCTTCTGGAGATAGAAATAGCATGCACAGCACGCAGACGGTGTCCTCCGATATTGAGGATCCGGAACACTCACAATTTACGCAGTGGAAGGGCCAAGTGATAATGTTAGTGTTGTATTTGATATCCTGGAGTAGTGCAGCCGCGGTTACAATCAAGCCGTTTGACTCCATGCCATTCGAGGAGACAGTGTTCGCCGTGATATACGCCATCACCACGAGTTCTTTGGGTGTTTTCGTGCTGTTCTTCTATGGAATCGCTCGTAACGACGTTCGGAGTCAGTGGCTAAAGATGCGATGCTGGCTGGAAAAGCGAAAGAACCGTTGCTGCCGCACTAGGAGCGTGTGCGATGCGAATTCTGTGATTCCGACGCAACCACTTGTGCAGAATTTTGTCCCGCCGTTGTCGAACTCGCAAGCCACCCAAGCGATATCCGATACGAACTCCGTCTCTTCGTCGAGGAATACCAATCAATCGCAACAGCTCTATAATAGTTCTAAGCTCGCGGACTTGGCGGCCAATCGAGAAAACGTGTCTGCCGTGAACACGAAAGCGGCGAATCTGATAGTAATGCATCGTCATCAGTATCACTCTAACAATTCTGTTACCACCTATACCGAACCGTCATCGGCCTGCGTCGAGATGTTCTACAATCCTCATCAGAGCGGCGTCGCTAGAAAGTTCTTTAAGAAACAACGTAGACATGCAACCGCGAAGAAGAATAATCTCGGCCCGAGGAAGCAGGGCGATGGTGGAGCTACCAGTGATGGTGGCAGTTGCGTTTCCATACCTCGGCCTACCGCAAAGATCAACAATAGTCTAGAACGCAGCATCTTAAGCAGCAGCGCTAAAGTCAACAATACTAATATACACGTCGAGCTAAATCCCATAAACGATATAAAAAACGTCAATATATTATCGGATAGTGGCGGCAGCATCTCTGAGGAAAGAATCCCGATGCGCTTCGTTATTGGTCAGGAGAACTTGATGCATAGCATCAAGAAAATCAATAATAGCGCGCAACAGGATAATCCGCACGTTAATGTCATGATGTCCAATACAAGAGAAACGTTGCAACCGAGGAGAATGGCACAAGACTCGGATGCAGACGTTTCGAAGACAGACGAAGAATGGCATTTACGAAACGTCTCCCAACAATGTAGTTTGGAGTATAGCTCCGAGATGGATACTGTCACGCAAATGACTAGCGAACGGAGCGATCACAATCTGTCAGAGATCTACGAGAACGTGGAAGTGGCACAGCAGGAGCGTTTCTCGAGGAAAAGATGTCCTAGTGTAAATGAGATGGAAATCACCGCTGAGGAACGCATATCAAGAGATGTGGGACGATTGTATCTCTCTAACAGTATGTATTGTTTACCGTTGGAGTACGAAAAACCGCTGATAAACAATTACTGTAATTCATTGAACGACCTCACGTCCTTAACGAGCGCAAAGTATCGTGATTATTCGAAACCGTCGTTCATAGATATACAAAGTACAACTAGTTCGAATTTATGCGGGCAACAAGTTCCTGAGTCCCAAGAATCATTCGACCGTTCGGAACGTTCGCTCTTTGAGATAAACAGCTTGACTAGTGATAATCCATGTACGTTAACACCGCACGCGGAAACTCCCTACGCCTGTTCCCTATCGAATGTTTATTATATCTCCGACAAAAGTTTGGAGGAAAACAATTCTCATGAGAAATCGCAGTTGCCAGATGTGGATCACAATGTATTTAATGCACCCGAGTCGAAAGATTTTCTGTTGGAGAAGAACTTTAGTTCTCTCGCTGATATTCCGTCAATTAGTAGGTCTAGTTCGCGTGATATTAATAATCTTAATTTAATCGATGAAATGAATGCATTTGCGAAACCTGCAGGTGATATACAGCAATTTGAAGCTGACGAAATTTATTTAGATGAGTCGGTGAACCATTTGCCAGTAAAGAAAGAAACTAGCGTTTAATATATAATTATATATTGTACAATTTATACATAAATTATGTATAATTTATATATAAACTATATATATAATATATGTATTATTTCATATATAATTACATATATAATTATATATTGTATAATTTATGTATAAATTATATACAATTTATTATTAAATTATATATAACATATGTATTATTATATATACATATATATATATATATATATACGTATAATAATAATAATAGATCATTGTTCATTCGTCTGCTACAGCAATGTATTTATTTTTATGCATAATTTCATAGACTGCACAATTTTGAAACTAGCATTTTGCAATTTGTAAACGAGAATCGTGTTCAAGACGCCTCATATATTAAATACTCATGTCTTCTTCCTACATACGCCGCGTTTAGAGATTTTGTATATAATGAAAATTATTCGCCTACTAATAATCACGCTTACAAATAGTCTTCAATTAGCTTGGTAGTTCATTTTAATTAAATATTATATGACTAAGCAAAAACTATAAAGCTTTGAAATGACTTCGATCAGTTGAAGAAGTTAAATTCAACAGATTTAAATAATCTTCACAATGCTATCTTTGAGTATTTATATCGTGACATATATATAACTAAAATAAGATAAAATCCATTGATTTATACATATATCAAAAGGAAAATAATACTTTAACACAACAAATACAATCACAATCAGAAAACTTCTAAAAATATTTTTCGGTTAGTTAAGACACATCAAGCCGACATGTTGATTCCAGTGAGATTTTCTTTTTGAAACGGTTCATGGATATCCATCCATAAATCTTATATAAGATCTATGATGGATATCGGCTTTCAAGTGTTAAAAACGTAGTATTGACTTTTCAATACTAAATTTAGCTCAATTTCGCTACATTATTTATTCATCATATCCTGAATAAATACTCTTCTATATATATATATATATATATATATCCAGTATATATACATGTATAGATATATATCACATGAAGATATGATTGTAAAATCATTTTGGCTGTGAAATATTTCCCCTTAATTTCATCGAGGAATTTACTTGATAATTATCACATTTCAATTTTATAATATCGTAATATTATTGTTTATGTAATTTTATACATGTTTATACATTATAAATAATAATAAAATCTTCCCCAATTTATATGATCTCTAAAGTTAATATGATATCGTGTTTATTTTAACAAGATAATATTTGCTTTGTAAGTATGACTACTTAATACGAATTAAGAGATAAGAATGGAATTTCTGTAAATCGAAGACTGAACATTAAATTAAATTTATGAAATTCTGAATATAATTACTATCGACTTCTGCATTTACATGTATCTTAACGAAAAACTTCGTTTTTGGCAATAATGCCTGGTATATTGTAAATAATTCATTTAAGTTTTTAGAATTAATGTAGTTCGTATTAAGTGCGTTAAAACAGCTTGAGAAATTTTATTTACCACATTCTATTATCTCATTATTATTTTTATCTTTATATTGATTTATTCGAAAAATATATATTTCAATGTATGTACGATTGTACACAAGATCGGTTACTAATTAATACATGTATATTGTAAAATTGTGTCCATTTTTATTTACACATAGTTCGATAATACTTAGCATCAAAGATCAAATTTTTTCCATCTCCTATTAAACACATGATCAACAAAGTAAGTTTTTATACATCTATAAAAATTAATTCTCAAAATATTAATCTATATTTTTTTATTATTTTAGATCCCATATACTAAGATTATATTATGATTATATTATCTTTACATAATTTTTTTAATCGCGTGAAAGTCACTTCGAAAAATTAAAACTTATACTTGCACATTGTCCGAATTTGCTTTGTCCAACCAATCTCTCGGATTTTTCAATACCTCCAAAAGTTGCGACTCTCTCGAACCGGTTTTAGGTTCATGCATGTATTCCCATTTGGCGTTCAATGGCAGAGACATGAGTATACTCTCATATCGTGCACCAGGTGTATATAGGCCAAACTTGGTGCCGCGATCGTAGATCAAATTAAATTCAACGTACCTACCCCGTCGCAATAGTTGCCATTGCCTCTCGTGATATCCGTAACCATCATTCTTGTGTTTCTTTACTAAAGGAATGTATGACGGAATGACTGCCTCAGCACAAGAAGTGACGAACTGAAATGCCTCGTTCTGATTTGGAGTATCAAGGTCGTCGAAAAATATCCCACCCACACCGCGCCGTTCCCCTCGGTGCACAATATTGAAGTAATTGTCGCACCATTCCTTGAACTTCGGGTAGTAGGAAGGATCGTGCTTATCGCAGGCGGTTTTTAGCACTTTATGAAAGTGTTTGGCATCTTCCTCATCCAAATAATACGGGGTGAGATCTGTACCGCCTCCGAACCACCATTGAGTTGTACCGTCTGGATTCTCCACTTCAAAATAACGATAGTTGAAATGAATCGTGGGGATCATGGGATTGCGAGGATGAATCACAGCGCTGACACCAGCTGCGAAAAACGGCACCGAGTCTTCCATCTTCTTACCGCGTGCCTTCATCTGTTGGACAGCATTCGGTGGTAGCATGCCTGTTACGACGGAAACGTTAACACCAGCTTTCTCGAATACTTGTCCATCTTGCAGGACGCAAGTAATACCGCCACCACCTTCTTTTCTGGTCCAGCGATCCACTTTGAAGGAATTGCCATTCTCCAATTTTTCGAGAACTCTGCAGAAGTCTGCCTGAGTCTTCATCACCAGCAGTTCCATTTTTGTTCTCATATCATTCGGATTTTTCTGTAATTGTTCGACGGCTGTGATAGGCTCTGCCATAAAAGTTTTTTTATAAATTTGCAGATCATTTTGCGCTGCCTGAACTACATCACTGTATATGCTGTACGTCGCCAGTCCCGTAAGGATTCCTGTTCCAAAATTCTGTAGGTTTTTCGAGTTTATCGAAAATTTGCTCCATGTAAACCATACAGTGTAATGGTAAGCGTTAATAGAACGTAGGACTCTTCGTACCATATAACGTGTAGCCATGATTTCTTTGAAATTATTCTTTCTAGAACAAAATTTAAAGTCTTATTTTGTAGTCAGTGTCACAAAATATTCTTGCGGTGTTATAATTGATAAAGGTTTCCTGATTAGATATCAAATCCATTAGATTAGATTAATAAGTGTTTTATATTTTTATAACTAATAAAATGTAAAGAATAATCTCTCTTTGCGTATTTTATACGATTACTAT